>Ga0164313_10000249_pt1 | contig 40685 bp, 35 predicted proteins | sample GuaBasSedimGuay4_FD_113735 | JGI IMG/M metagenome (GOLD analysis project Ga0164313, IMG submission 113735) | Subseafloor sediment microbial communities from Guaymas Basin, Gulf of California, Mexico - Guay4, Core 4569-4, 0-3 cm | ecosystem: Environmental > Aquatic > Marine > Hydrothermal vents...
CCCGAGTCACCTCAAAGAAGCGTCGAATATCACTACCCGGGCAAACAGCAAATTCCCGGGACCGGACTCTCACCGGCTAGACACGCGGCCCTATGGGCTGCGAACAGATCACACAGATAGACATAGATTTCATTGCAGACATCGCAGACGGAGAAACCGCAGATAGCGCCGATAAACGCAGATTCCATCGCAGACATTGCAACCATCGCAAGGGTGCATCGCAAAGAACACGAAGATCTACCATCCCAGAGGACGCAAAGACATCGCAATTGAAAGTGGGCGCTGCTTTGCGGGAAGAGCGTTCAACTTCGTGGTGAGGTGAGACCTACCGGAAGGTGACCGAAGGTGGGGTGAACCCCACCCTACGAACAGCCGAGACGGCCGCCTCCATAACCCATTGTAAATCAGCACTTTGGAGGGAGGGGGCTCCAAGTCATGGCACAGACTTCGTCGAAGAGTTGGATCGCCACTTCGGTTCCGACCGCGTCAGAGCCATAATCTGGAAACTCCCTTCGGTCCTCTCACGATGAAGGCTCGCGGAAACACCGCTCACCGGGGCGTGCCGGGCACGCCATTGTGCCGGACCGACCATCCAGCCTCGCGGCATGTTCCACACAATGGCGCTGCCGGGCAACCCTCGCGGCAGGTCGTTCCGGTGCATCTTCTCCGGCTCGGGAGGAGGCCGCCGTTCGCGAGATCGGCGTGGTCGTAGACTCTCGATCCGCCTCCGCTCGACCACGCTGATCCGCGACGCTGGGTCGCCGAAGGCGGACCAGAAGGCCGGCGTTCCGGGAAGCCCTGACGGATTCCGTGGCCGAACCCTAGGCTGTACTCAGAGACAATCATCAACGCTGGCAGACATGAACATCGTCACGGTCCTCGAAGGATGGCCTACCGGATCGCTCCTCGCTCCGACAACGGGTTGGCCGCAGGGCATGAATGCCCTGCCTACAGCTCTGAGGGATCAAGGTTTGTGGTCTGCCGCTGAATCAGTCCCGGATGGCTGAGGCTGATCGCCGATCCTGTTGGCTGTCCCGCGGATCCTGCCGCTGCCTACTGATTCTCAGGACTTCGCGTCGGCCACCTTCTTGGCGGTCGCGGCCGGCGGCTTCCCACTCGCCATATCGACCTTGCCTTCGAGGAAAGCGCCCTCCTCCATCACGACAGCCGGGGAATGGACCTCGCCGTTGACCTTGGCGGAGGCGTGGAGAATGACCTTTTCCGAGGCCTTGATGATGCCGTCGACCCTGCCACCGATGAGACAACGAGCGACATCGATCTCCCCTTCGACGATTCCATCTTCACCGATCACGAGTTCGGACCGTGAGCGGATGGTCCCCTCTACGCGCCCATCGACCCTGAACGAGTTGGAGAACTCCAACTCACCCTTGATCGTGCACCCGGAATCGACAAAACCGTTGAGTGTTTCGGTCGCACGCATGATCATTCTCCCCCCATCAGCAGATCGAAGACCCGCATCAGCTCATCCGCTTCCATACAGTTGATCACAACCGAACCACCACCGTTGCTTCGCGGCCGGATCTCCACCGGCGCCCCGAGACGCAGGCTCAGTTTCTCTTCGGCGGAGACCAGGTTCGGGTCCTTGGCGGGGCGGGGCTTCTTCTTGGCGCTCTTTCCACCGGTGTTCTTCTTGTGTTCCGCGGCCGCCCGCTCGAGTTCCCGGACCGACATTTCCTCGGTCGCCGCACGATGAGCCCAGTCGAGTCGAACCTCATCATCTTCAAAAACGAGCAGCGCGCGACCGTGGCCGGCGCTTAATCGACCGGACTCGACGAGTTCCTGGATCGCCTCAGGGAGGCGAAGCAGCCGCAGTGCGTTGGCCACCGTGCTTCGGTCCCTACCAACAGACTCGGCGATCTCGGTCTGGGAAAGGCCGTGTTCGGACCGGAGGTGTTCAAAGGCCCGGGCCTCTTCGAGGACCGAGAGATCGCGGCGCTGGATGTTCTCCACGAGGGCCAGGGCAAGTTCATCGCGGGCGCCGAGCCGCTCTCGGATCACCGCCGGCACCGTCTTGAGGCCGGCGGCCCGCGCCGCTCGCCACCGTCTTTCGCCAGCGATCACCACATATTCGCCGCTGGAATCTTCGCTCACCAAAAGGGGTTGGAGAACCCCGTGTTTCCGGATCGAATCGGCGAGCTCCGCCAGGGCGGTCTCGTCAAAGAACCGACGTGGTTGTTCCGGGTTGGGGCGGAGTTGGTCGAGAAGGATCTCAGAGAGGCCCGATCGCGCCTTCGGGGTGTCCGGAATCAGCGCCTTGAGTCCTCGACCGAGGGCTCTCTTAGCCATGGTCCGCCGCCCTTCGTTGGAGGTATTCGCGGCCGAGTTCGAGATACGCCTGAGCCCCTTTGCTGCGCAGATCATACGCATGGATCGGCCGACCGAACGAGGGCGCCTCCGCAAGCCGCACATTGCGCGGCACGACGGTTTCAAACACGAGATCACCAAACACGGACCGCACCTCCTCGGCAACCTGCTGCGCCAGATTGATCCGATCATCGTACATGGTGAGAAGAATCCCATCGAGGGCGAGTTCCGGATTGAGGAACCGGCGCACCTCATCCACCGTCTTCATGAGCTTCGACACCCCCTCCATGGCGTAGTACTCGCACTGGATGGGCACCATGAGGGCATCGGCGGCCGCCAGGGCGTTCACCGTCAGAAGACCCAGCGACGGCGGGCAGTCGATGAGGATGTACGGGCTGTCTTCATAGCCCTCGAGGGCCTCGCGAAGGCGAAACTCGCGGCCGACCATCCCGACGAGTTCGACCTCGGCGCCGGCGAGCTCCGGTGTTGCCGGAACCAGGGAAAGATGGGGGAACTCGGTGGGTCGGATCACATCGACGAGGCTTTCCTCCCCCGTGAGGATCTCGTAGGTCGTCCCCGACCCGGCCTCCACACCAAGACCGGAGGTGCAATTGCCCTGGGGGTCTAGATCCACGAGCAGCGTTTGGTGCTCGTACGCTGCGAGGGCGGCGCCGAGGTTGATGGTGGTCGTGGTCTTGCCCACTCCGCCCTTTTGATTGACGACTGCGACGATGCGAGGTTTCACGTGGAACACTTTCTGAGAGAGACGAGTCGGCCCCGATCGAGGCCGATGAGCGGCCAGCTTAACACACGCCAATCACGCTCTTTTGCGATCTCCTGCTCCCCCTCGAGGGTGGTCCACAATGCCACTGAACCATCCTCCGAAAGACGCGGACCCGCCCACTCGAGCATGGCTGCGTGACCCCCTACCGCTCGGGTGGTCACAAGATCGAAAGACCCTTGGTCCTCGAGATCCTGGTACCGCTGGTCGACCGCCACTGCGTGGAGTTCGAGCTCCCGAATCACAAGCTTGAGAAACGCCCAGCGTTTCTGTCTCGGTTCGAGTAGAACTCCCGACCACTGCGGCCGAGCGATGAGCAGCGGCACCCCCGGCAGACCGGCGCCGCTGCCGATGTCAATCAGCCGCCCGCTACCCGTGAGCAACCGGACACCCGCCATCGCATCGAGGAGGTGTCGTTCGATAAGTTCCCGGCGAGAGGTGAACCGAACCAGGTTGTGGCGTTCCGACCAGCGCTCGAGGAGTTCGGCATAGCGGGCGAGACCGGCCACCGCCCGGTCCTCGACCCGACCATCGAGGAGCATCCGGTACTTCGCCCCGGGATTCATGCTCCCTCGGTTCCCCGGGCGAGCCGCCCGGCGAGGATGGCGATAGCCGCAGGTGTCATCCCGGGCAGACGCTCCGCTTCGGCTAGGGTCGCCGGCCGGTGGCGCTGGAGCTGTTCGACGACTTCCCGCGAGAGCCCAGGGACAACCGACGGATCAAAGGACCGTGAAATCTCCACATAGCGCAGTCGCCGAACCCGATCGATCTCCCTCCGATGTCGGGCGAGATAACCGTCATAACGCAACAAACCGACGACGATCCGGCGATCTTCCTCGCTCAGTTCTCCCAGGCCCGGGATGGCCTCCGCGATCCGGTCGACATCGACATCCTGGCGCCGCAGAAGCCCGGCCCAGCTCGACGGAGTCTTGAGTTCAATGCCGGCCATCTCGCGCAGGGTCTCCTTCGTCGCTCGATCGGGATTGAGCCGTGTCTCTTCGAGGGCTGAGCGGACCTTGCGGCGGTCCTTCCAACGACCATGTTCCACGTGAAACACCTCCTCCCGAACCAGCCCCAAGCGGACTCCCCGGGCCATGAGCCTCTCCCGCGCCGAGTCGATCCCGAGCAACAGCCGGTGCTCGGCCCTCGAGGTGAACATCCGGTAGGGCTCCACGTGTTCGCGCAGCACAAGGTCGTCCACCAGCACACCCATGTATGCCTCTTCCCTACCAAGGACGAAGGCGTCTTCGCCGCGGCCTGCGCGGACGGCGTTGACACCGGCCAGGAATCCCAAAGCCGCGGCTTCTTCATACCCTGAGGTGCCGAGGACCTGACCCGCCAGGGCAAGCCCGGGAACATCGCGACAGACCAGATCCTTGCCGACCTGTCCGGGCGCGACCATGTCGTACTCCACCGCATAGCCGTAGCGCAGGAATTCGGCGCGCGACAGACCCGGTACGGCATGGACCACCGCTTCCTGGACATCGGCGGGCAGACTCGTCGACAGCCCGTTGACGTAAACACTCTCGGTCGTCAATCCCTCCGGTTCGAGAAAGACCGTGTGTTCGCGATGCTGGGGGAAACGCACGATCTTGTCTTCGATGGACGGACAGTAGCGAGGACCCACTCCTTCAATCACCCCGGAAAAGAGGGGTGACCGGTGGAGATTGTCCTTGATGATCCCCTGAATCCGTTCCGGGGTCCGCGTCACCCAGCACTCGATGCGGTTGGTGACCTTCCGTGTCCGCCAGGAAAAAGCCCGCGGAGGCTCATCTCCACCCTGCACCTCGAGCTGCTCGACATCCAGACTCGACATCCTGAGGCGGGGTGGCGTCCCTGTTTTGAAGCGCCGCAACTCCAAACCCAAACCTTCGAGCTCGGCCCCGAGGCCGATGCTTGGCCGCTCACCGTGACGCCCTCCGGGTCGGCTCTCCTCACCGCTGTGGAGCACGCCGCCGAGAAAGGTCCCTGTTGTCAGGATCGTGGTCCGCGCCCGCAGCAGCCGCCCGTCCCTCAGCCGGACACCAGTTACCCCAACATCATCGCTCAGAAGCCCGACCACCTCGCTCTCAATGATCTCGAGTCCGCGCAAACCACCGAGGACACGAGCCATGATCTCGGTGTAGCGCGCCTTGTCGCACTGTGCGCGTGGACCCCAGACCGCCGGTCCGCGCGAGGCGTTGAGCATCTTGAACTGAATCCCGGCCCGATCCGCAGCCCACCCCTGAAGACCTCCCAGCGCATCGAGTTCAGCAACCAGGTGGCCCTTTCCGATCCCTCCGATGGCCGGGTTGCAGGGCATCTGGGCGATGGTGCGGCGATCGAGCGTCACCACCGCCACCGCCGCCCCCATGCGCGCAGCGGCAGCAGCCGCCTCGCAGCCCGCGTGCCCGGCTCCGACCACCACCAGATCGTAGTCGTTACTTGCCATCACTTACCGATGCAGAAACTCGAGAACACGCGATCGAGAATCTCCTCCGTCGCCACCTCACCAAAGAGCTCCCGGACCGATTCCAGGGCCGTCCGCACGGCCTCGGCGGCGAGCTCGGGAACTTCGAAGTCGCCCTCTTCCAACTCGGCCCTGGCGCCCTCGAGCGCATAACGGTGGCGCTCTGCGATGGCAACATGACCACCGAGGTCAACCACCTCGGCGGAGACCACCCCCTCGAGGGCGCGACCCAGATCATCCATCCCTCGCCCGGTCCGACACGACAGCGCCATCCAGCCGGATGGTCCGTCGTCACCGGGTCCCAGGTCCACCTTCGATCGAATCCGGAGCATGGGTTGACCCTCTCTCTCACCCACATCGGGTTCGTCGTCCCGATCCACCGGCCACATCACGATCACCGCGTCGGCCTCCGCGGCAGCGCCACGGGCGCGCCGGATCCCCTCGAGCTCCACCGGATCGCTTGATGTCTCGAGTCCCGCGGTATCCTGCAGGACCACGCGCACTCCCGCAATCTCGAGCTCGGCCTCCACCAGATCACGGGTCGTTCCCGCGTGCGGCGAGACGATGGCCCGCTCGCGCCCCACCAGGATATTGAAAAGGGTCGACTTCCCGGAGTTTGCCGGTCCGACGATCGCAACCCGAACGCCCTCGCGGACCCGCCGCCCGGCGGTCGCCGTGGCCAGCAGCGCACGGATCTGCTCGAGACACCGCTCGCGCTCGGCGATCGCGCCGCGCCGATCGTAGGGGATTTCGTGGTGAGAGAAATCCAGCGAGGCCTCCAGCCCGGCGAGGAGATCCGTCAAGGCATGTTTGAGCCCGGAGAACTCACGGGAAAGCGAACCCGAAACCTGGGCCTGCGCCATCCGCGCCTGGGCGGCTGTCTCGGCCGCGGCGAGTTCGTTGACGGCCTCGGCTTGGACCAGATCGAGCTTGCCGTTGGCCACGGCGCGACGGGTGAACTCCCCGGGCTCGGCCTGTCTGCCACCAGCCGCGATCAGCGCGTCGATGGTGGCGACGACGATCCACGGAGAACCGTGGACCATCAACTCGAGCATGTCCTCGCCGGTGTAGGACCTGGGCGCCGGGTAGGGGAGAGCCACCGCCTGATCGATAGGGGTGCCATCGGCGTCGCGAAGCTCGACCAGCGCCGCCCGCCAACCCCGATCCATATTTAGACCGGGACAGACGGCGGCAGCCAACGCTCGCGTCGAACCACCGCTGACCCGGATCACCGCCAGACCGGCTCGTCCGGCGGGTGACGATCGGGCAACGACGGTGTCAGCGCCGCCGGCGAGGGCGGACGACCACCCGCTTGAGGAATCCTTCGCCATCCGACTCGGTTTCGACTCCGGGATCATCGGCCAGGGCGAGATGGATCTCCCGCCGTGCGGCCGGAGTCATCAGACCCATGACCACCGGAGTACGCGTTCTCAGGGCCTCATCTGCTGCCGCTTCGGCCTTGTCCTGAAGCTGGTATGAACGCCGGTCTTTGAAACCGTCGCAATCCAGATGGACCGGCTGGTGCCGTTCCAGTCGCCGATTGAGAACCCGGTTGCACAGATACTGAAGAGAATCGAGCCCTTTTCCTCCCGCCGCGGTCAGAATGCCGCAATCGGTTCCGGATAACTCACCCTCCAACGCCTCTTCGGTCTCGTCGAGACGGACCACGACATCCATTTCTCCAGCCCGAAAGGTCTCCGACAGGAAGAGCCCGAGAACGGCCACGGGGTCGATCTCCGCCGTCACGATCGCACCGTTATCCTCGGCCTCGTCAACGTCGTATCGGAGCTCGCCGATCCGGGCGCGCAAAGCAGAACAGGCTTCGCTCAGCGCCGCGTCGAGCGTCTCGCCACGAAACTCCCGAGCATGTTTCATTTGGCCTTCCTTTTTCCGCCGCCCTTGCCGTACTTTCGCTCCCCGATCCAATAGAGGGTGATCTCCTGTTGGAGGATCGAAATCACATTGTTCGTCAACCAGTAGAGCACGAGCCCTGACGGAAACTGAAGGAACATGATGCCAAAGACAAGAGGCAGCATCCGCATGATCTTCTGCTGCTGCGGGTCACCTGCCTGTGGTGCGAGTTTCTGTTGCAACCACATGGTGGCCGTCATGAGAACCGGGGTCACATAGAGGGGATCCTTGGCGGAAAGATCCATGATCCACAGGATGAACGGTTCGTGCCGCAGCTCGATGGCGTGCAGGAAGAGCTGATACAACGCCCAGAGAATGGGTAACTGGACCAGGACCGGGAGACATCCGGCCATGGGGTTGACGCCCTCTTCCTTGTAAAGCGCCATGGTCTCCTGGCTCATCTTGGAGCGAGCCTGGGGATCGGTCTTCTTCTTTTTGTATTTCGCCTGGATCTCTTTGACCCTGGGTTGGACCTTGGCCATCTTGCGCATGGAGACGGTGGATGTGTGCATCAACGGGAAGAGCACGATCCGGATGCCCACCGTCAGCAAGATGATAGCGGTGCCGTAGTTGCCGACGACCCCATAGATCCACCAGAGCGCCTTGAGGAAGAAGACCGAGATAAAACCGAAGATCCCGAAGTCGAGGGTCTTCTCGACCCCGCCGCCGATCTTCTGGAGCAGACCGTATTCCTTCGGGGCGCCCAGCAGCTCGCCTTCGAGGAGACCGGCACTGGGCGCAACGAGAACCCGGAGCGCGAAATTCTGCGTCGGCTCCTCACCCGGGATCGTCTCCATGAACTCGAACCGCTCGATCTGAACCTCGTCGACTCGGGTCGTCGGTCGAAGCAGATTGATGAAGTACGCATCATCGAGACCGGCAAACGCCACCACGCCGGGTCGAAGATTCACCGGGGCTTTGACCTTGGCCTTTTTGAACTTCTCGACCTCGCCATCGGCGAGAACGATACCGTCGCCCCACACCGCGAGCCGACTGTCGCGTTCCGCCTCTCCGAGGTTCCGCAGACCGGTGCCCGCGCTGACCGCTGCATCCCGCATGGTTCCGGTCATCTGAATGCTCACCTCGAGCCCATAACCGTCATTCAACGAGATGATCTTGCTCACCGACGATCCCTGGCCGTCGGACCAGGTCATGACAACACCACCGCCCAATCGCTCGACCCGGTACAACCGATCGTCAGGACCATCCGCCGTGACGAGTTGGAGAGGCAGCGCGCGCTCGGGGACCGGAACGGTTTGGATGAGATCGAGGACTTGGCCGTCGTCATCATCAAAGCCGAGAAGACGCATGGATGTCACTGCTGCGCCGCGATTGCTCAGCTCGACTTCCACCACATCGTTGGCAAGTTCGATCTTCTGCTCGACTTCACCGACAACGGCTTCGGCCACGACCTCGGCCACAACCGCTTCGTCTACGACCCTTGTGGGTTCTTCTTCGATGATCGGCTCTCGAGCGGTCTCGCCGCCGGTCTCACTGAGGAGTTCGTTCCTGGGTTCCTCTTTGGTCGGTGGCGTCACCGGCGCCGGTGGGGGAAAGAGAATCGACCACCCGGCAAAAATCAGAGCCGACAGCACAAAGGCCAGCAGCAGTCGTTTCTCCATCTCGTTTCATACCTTCCTGAATTCGCACTCCGCGGGACGCATCAGCGCCTCGCGGCGTTCATCCTCTCGCCCAACCGGTCGAGACAGTGGTCAAAATCGCGTTCGAGGGCCTGCCACGGCACCCGGGCACAGCTTCGCCGGGCGTTGGCGATAAGATCGAGTGATTCGAGCACACTCATGGTCTGTCGATGTCGCCACAGTTCCCGAAGACGCCGTTTTGAACGCGCTCGAATGACCGCGTTTCCGACCTTGCGGGACGCGGTCACGCCAAAGCGGTTCCTACCATCATCGGTTCGCACTGCAAACAACACCACGTGCCGCCCAGCGACCCGGATTCCCTGACTGTAGACTCGCTGATATTCCGCACGCCGAAGAAGCCTTTTGGAACGCGGAAACCGTCGGTACCGATCAGACGGCAATACGCTTGCGGCCCTTGCGCCGACGGGCGGCGAGAACTCTGCGACCATTCTTGGTGCGCATGCGCACCCGGAAGCCATGGGTCTTCTTCCGGCGGCGATTGTTCGGTTGAAAAGTCCTTTTCATCGTCTCGTCACTCCAAATTCTGCGGGCGCGCAACATTACTGCACGTAGGCGTACGTGTCAAGACGCTGCGGTGGTTCTTCTCGATCCGTTTTGTGCTAGCCTGAGTCGATGGACCGTTGGACAGAGCTTCAGCCACACCTCCAGCAACTTCTGGGAGCCGAGGATTACCGGACCTGGATCGAACCTCTTGAGGTCCGATCCACCGACGAGACGTCGCTTAAGCTTGCTTGCGACAACGCCATCGTCGCCGGATGGGTCCGCGACCATCTCTTGCGCGATATCGAAACCGTCGCGCGCAGTCAGTTTGGTTCGAGCTTCTCGGTCACCATCACTTCGGGAGAGACCGGCGCCACCGAAGACAACAAACGCCACGCCGTCCAGGGGAATCCGTTCACCGCCGGCTTCACCTTCGAGCGCTTTATCCAGGGCACCTCCAACCAGTTTGCGGCGGCGGCCGCTCAGGCCGTTGCCGATCGACCCGGCGAGGCGTACAACCCGCTCTATATCTATGGCGGTTCAGGTCTGGGCAAGACCCATCTCCTACATGCCATCGGGAAACAGGTCCTCACCGACAATCCCAAGAGCAAGGTCACCTACATGACCACCGAGCATTTCGTCAACGAACTCATCAACTGCATCCGCCAGCAGCAGATGGAGGCCTTCCGCCAGACCTTTCGCGGGGTGGATGTGCTCCTCCTCGACGACGTCCAGTTCATCGCCGGCAAGGAGCGGACCCAGGAAGAGTTCTTCCATACCTTCAATACGCTCCAATCCACCGGACGCCAGGTCGTCTTCACCTCCGATGCAAGACCGGCCGACATTCCCGGGCTCGAAGAACGCCTCCGTTCACGATTCCTTCAGGGCCTCATCGCCGATATCCAGCCCCCGGATCTCGAGACCCGCTGCGCTATCCTCCGGGAGAAGGCCCGGGCCATCGGCTGGGAACTCCCGGAAGACACCGTTCTCTTTATTTCCCGCCGGGTTCAGAAGAATGTCCGGGAACTCGAGGGTTGCCTCAACCGGGCCATCGCCTATGCCCAACTCAAGAACGCGAAGATCACCGTGGATGTGGTCCGCATGGCGCTTTTTGAGCTCCTACCCGACGAGCGTGAGACCACGCCATCGGACATCATCCGTTTTGTCGCCCAGCACTACGGTATTCGGGTGGCCGATCTCAAGGGACGATCCAACCGGCGCTCCATCGCCCTGCCCAGGCAGGTCTCCATGTACCTCATTCGAGAAATCCTCGATCTCAGCTTCCCCGAGATCGGCAAGATCTTTTCAAAACACCATTCGACCGTCATGTACGCCGTCGATGCGATCTCCAAGATGCGCCAGTCCAACCCCGACTTCGACGCCACCTTGACATCGTTCCGCGAACAGTTCGGATAATGCTCGGCGGCCAAAAACTTTAAAAGTTTTCCACAGCCTGAACCGCGCCGTTTGTGGATTCCTGTGGAGGGGCTGTGGATTCCACAGCTCTCCACATTTGGCCCACAGATTTACCAATCAATAAGTAATTTATCCTGTTGATTTTACGGTCGTTTTCCGCAGTTTCCACCGTCTCGACGATGATGATCTATTATGCTATATTTTCATCTGCTCGATACTTAGTCTTCGTCGAAAGGTCCGTTGATGGAACTGAAACTGCAGCGAAATCTCGTGCTTCAGGAGCTTTCCATCCTTCAGGGGGTGGTCGAGCGCCGAACCACGATTCCCATCCTCTCGAGCATCCTCGCGGAGACCGCTGAGGCGCGTCTTCGGATGGTCGCGACTGATCTCGACATGACCATCATGACCGACTGCCCGGCCGTGGTTCACGGTGGTGGTCGGATCACCCTCGAGAGCCGCGTGTTTCAAAACCTCGTTCGCAATCTGCCCGAGGAGGAGTTTTCCCTCCGTCTCGACGGCGATTCGGTCGAGATCGTCAGCGGCCGGTTCAAATCGCGAATGTCGGTGGCGGATCCTTCGGAGTATCCGACCATTCCCGAGGTCCCGCCGGATGGCGAGTATTCGCTGCCGTTGGATCTTTTCCAGTTGATGCTCGATCGAGTCGCTTTCTCGATTACCAAGGACGATCCCAAGTTCCAGCTCAATGGGGCCCTGGTGAAACTCCTCCCCGGAGAAATCGAGATCGCCGCCACCGATGGCCACCGGTTGGCGGTGGTTCGAGCCAACGCACCGGACGGTCAACCGCCCTTTGAACAGCAACTCTTCCCGCGCAAGCTCCTGGCCGAGTTCGCCCGCTTCGGAGACGAGAGTGTTCAACTCTCCGCGAGTGACAACCACCTCGGTTTCCGCATGGGTGAGAGAACCCTGGTATCCAGGATTGTCGAACTCAGATTTCCGCAGTACGAGCGGGTCATCGTTCGTGACAACCCGTCGCGAGCCCGGGTCGACCGTAAGGAGTTTCTCGCGTCGCTTCGGCGCGTGAGTCTGATGGCTCACGAAAAGGCGAGGGGTGTCCGTTTCCGTTTCGAACCCTCCGGCGAACTGACGCTGGTCTCCATCGGATACGAACGCGGAAGCGCCGAGGAGACCCTCTCGGTCAGCTATCAGGGTGACGGGATGGAGATAGCGCTCAACGCGCAATATGTCATCGAGGTGCTCCAGACCCTTGAGTGCCCGACGGTGGAACTCCAACTCAAAGACGGGAACACCCAGTGCGTCCTCGTGCCGGTCGATGACGACCCGCGCCTCGAAGAGTACATCTACGTACTCATGCCCATGAGGCTATAGCACGCTCGACAGGCACAGGCTCGCTCCGTCTCGAGAGATGGAACTTCCTGTCTTAGCGTCCTCAGGTGGTGATGGGTGAGACTCGTCGAGATCCGGACATCGGGTTTCCGTAATCTCGCCTCCGCGTCCGTTTCATGGGGTGCCGGCGGTAATCTGGTGGTGGGTGCCAACGGTCAGGGTAAGACCAATCTCCTCGAGGCGGTGACCGTCTTTGGAAACCTGCGGTCCTTCAGAACAGCATCCATGCGACAGATTGTCGCCCATGGCGAAGCCAGGTTCTATCTCGAAGGCCGGATCGAGACTAAAAACGGTCCCGTCCGACTGAGTCAGGAGGTGACTCCGGGGCCACCCGTTCGTCGGGTTCTCCAGGTCGCGGGTGCTTCAGCGTCGGTGGCCCAGTATCTCCAGGTTCTGCCGGTCTTTGCTCTGAGTGGGGCGGATCGGGATCTCGTTGTCGGCGGTCCAAGCGAGCGAAGGGCCTATCTCGATCGCCACACCTTTCTTCTTAAAAACGAATATTTTAATGAGATTCGACAATATAGAAAGATACTAAAACAGAGAAATGCAGCCTTGATCACCGCCGTTTCAAATCGTGAGATGGTGGTCTGGGAAGCACGACTCGCGCAGGCTGCCGCAGTGATTGTCGTGCGTCGTCAGAGCAGTTGTCAGGTTCTCCTGAAGACCTTTGGTGCGATCTATGAAGATCTCCGTGGTGAGGACTTTCCAGATCTCGAACTGCAATACCGTGGCGAGGCTGGGTTTGAACCGGCTGAGAAGGCCCAAGAACTGGAAGAATACTACCAAAAACGGTATAATGAGACGCGGACGCGGGACCGACGGACGGGGTTTACGGGCGAGGGTCCACACCGGCACGATCTCGGTCTTCGGGCTGACGGAAAACCGGTCCGCCACATGCTCAGTTCCGGCCAGATCAAGGTAGTTGCCGCAGCCCTTCGACTCGCGTCGTTGCAACAGGTAGAAAGAGAACGAGATGAACACCTCCCCGTCATCATCGACGATGTGGACGCCGAGTTGGATGCGGTGGTGCTTTCTCGTTTGATTGATCATTTAACAGGTGACCGACAGCTCTTCCTCTCCAGCGCGGACGGAAGGGTGTTTCAAGAGTTGAGAACGGGTTCGAGCCGACTCGAGGTGTGTCGCGGGACCATCACCGAGGCGGCGGGAGAACGATTGGATGAGTGAAGCTTACACAGCTGAGAACATCAAGGTCCTCAAAGGCCGCGACGCGGTCCGAAAGCGGCCGGGGATGTATATCGGCGATGTCGACGATATTTCGGGACTCCACCACATGATCTGGGAGGTGGTGGACAACGCCATCGACGAAGCCCAGGCCGGACATGCCGGCAAGATCGAGGTGGTCGTCCACGCGGATCAAACCGTCACCGTCACCGACGACGGTCGTGGGATTCCGGTGGACACCCACAAGGAGACCGGTCGCTCGGCGGCCGAGGTCATCATGACCGAGCTCCATGCAGGTGGAAAATTCGACAGCAACGCGTACAAGGTGTCGGGTGGTCTGCACGGGGTCGGAGTCAGCGTGGTCAATTTTCTGGCCGAGTGGCTCAGGATCGAGATCTACCGGGATGGCGGGGTCTGGGAGCAGTACTACGATCGTGGTGTTCCCCGCAACGCGCTCAAGGCGATCGGAAAGACAAAACGCACCGGGACGCTGTTGACCTTTAAACCCGATTCCGAGGTCTTTTCGGTCCTCGAGTTCCACCCTGATCTACTGGTCCGCCATCTCCGTGAGTTGGCATTCCTCAATTCCGGTGTCGAAATCAACTTCGAGGACGAGGCCACCGAGCGAGAAGAGACCTTCCGTTTCGAGGGCGGTTTGACGGAGTTCACGCGGTATCTCAATCGGTCGAAGACCACCCTTCATCCGGACCCCATCTATCTCGACGAAAAGACCGATGACGGTCAGGAGATCGAGGTGGCCCTCCAGTGGCACGACAGCTACTCGGAAAGCGTGCTGGCGTTCACCAACACGGTCTTCAACCGGGATGGTGGGACGCACCTCTCCGGTTTCCGGGCGGCCCTCACAAGGACGATCAACAACTACGCCCAGGCCCAGAATCTTCTCAAGGGGATGAAGGACAACCTCTCGGGCGAGGATGTTCGAGAGGGCTTGACCGCCATCATTGCGGTTCGTCTCATCGACCCAAGGTTCTCTTCTCAGACAAAGGACAAACTGGTTTCGGCCGATGTCAAGGGTTGGGTCGAGTCGGTGATCAACGGCCGACTCTCAACCTTTTTCGAAGAGAATCCGATGGTTGCCAAGAAGGTGATCTCGAAGTGTCTCGACGCTGCGAGGGCGCGTGAAGCAGCACGAAACGCCCGCGAATTGACCCGGCGAAAATCCGCGCTGGAATCATCGGCGCTGCCCGGAAAACTCGCGGATTGTTCAGAGAGGGATCCCGAGTTGGCCGAGCTCTTCATTGTCGAGGGAGACTCGGCGGGAGGCTCGGCAAAACAGGGCCGGAATCGCCGATTCCAGGCAATCCTTCCGCTGCGAGGCAAGATCCTCAACGTGGAAAAGGCGCGTTTCGATCGAATGCTGGCGTCGGAGGAGATTCGTGCTCTGATCCAGTGTCTCGGGACCGGGATCGGCAAGGACGAGTTCGATCCGCTCAAGGTCCGCTACCACAAGATCATCATCATGACCGATGCCGATGTGGACGGGTCGCACATCCGAACCCTCCTTCTGACCTTCTTTTATCGTCAGATGCGCGAGCTCGTTGAAAGAGGACATCTCTTCATCGCCCAACCGCCGCTCTACAAGGTCGCGAGAAAGAAGAAAGAGGTCTATCTCAAGGATGACACGGACCTGTCCCGATTCCTCCTCGATCGGGTCGAAGATGAGTTCCAACTCACCATCGGTTCCTCGGGTCAGACATTCTCAGATCGTGATCTCCGTGCCGCGATCCTGACCGCCGAGGATTGGAACGCAACCCTCGGCAACCTCGAACGACGTGGCTATCCGCCCGAACTCGTCGTCGCCGCCCTGGATATGGAATCCGGGGGCCTCGCACCGGGCAGCGGCGAGTATGCTGAGAAACTCGTCGCCGAACTCACCGAGCTTGGTTACGACGATGTTCACATCGAGATCGATGAAGAGCATGGGGTGTCAGATGTGGTCTGCCGGGTGGGAAGCAACGGTCTCAGCCGCGAGAGCCGCCTCGGGTGGACGCTCAACAGAAGTGGTCATTTTCGCCGAGCGGAGCGGATGCTTGAGCGGATCGCGCCGCTCCGGGTCGGCCCATACCATCTCGAACGAAACGGCGAGCGCACCACCGTCGAATCCCTCAACGAGCTCGTGAGTCACCTCTACGAAGTCGCCAAGAAGGGCTTCAATATTCAGCGATACAAGGGTCTTGGCGAAATGAATCCGACCCAGTTGTGGGAGACAACCATGGACCCCGAGGTCCGGCGGTTGCTCGTGGTGAATGTCGAAGATGCGGCCAAGGCAGACGAGCTCTTCACAATCCTGATGGGTGACGCTGTGGAACCACGGCGGAAATTCATCGAAGACAATGCACTCGAAGCACGCAACCTGGATATCTAGATGAGCGAGAACAAACCACCCGAAGGAGACCGGATCCCGATCACGATCGAGGAAGAGCTGCGCAGCTCCTACCTCGACTACGCCATGTCGGTGATCATCGGCCGCGCCCTCCCCGATGTTCGCGATGGTCTCAAGCCGGTTCACCGCAGGATCCTCTACGGCATGATGGAGGGCGGCAGCACCGCCACCAAGGCGTACCGAAAGTCCGCACGAATCGTCGGTGACGTCATGGGTAAGTACCACCCCCATGGCGACCAGGCGATTTACGACACCGCCGTTCGTATGGCGCAGGACTTCTCCATGCGTTACATCTTGGTCGATGGCCAGGGGAACTTCGGTTCGGTGGATGGCGACTCGGCTGCGGCCATGCGTTACACCGAAGTCCGGCTCACCCGGTTGGCCGAGGAAATGCTCGGCGATGACATCGGGAAGGACACCGTCGACTGGGCACCGAACTACGACGGTTCCATGACCGAGCCCACCGTCCTTCCCGCGCGGTTTCCGAACCTGCTGGTCAACGGTTCGGCGGGTATTGCGGTTGGGATGGCTACCAATATCCCGCCGCACAACATCTCGGAGGTCATCGACGCCACCATCGCGGTGGTCAGAAACCCCGAAACAACCATCGAAGAACTCATCGAGATCATCCCCGGCCCGGACTTCCCGACTGCAGGGTTCATCCACGGTCTCAAGGGGATCCACGACGCCTATCACACCGGCCGCGGCATCATCCAGATGCGCGCCCGCGCCCGCATCAGAGAAGCCGAAAAGGGAATACGAGCGGCGATCATCGTCAACGAGCTTCCCTATCAGGTCAACAAGGCGAGGCTCGTAGAGCAGATAGCGAACCTGGTCCAGGTCAAACGTCTCGAGGGCATCGCCGATCTCCGCGACGAGTCAGACCGCGACGGCATCCGGATGATGATCGAGCTCAAGCGGGACGCTATCCCCGAGGTGGTTCTCAACAACCTCTACAAGCTCACCCAGATGCAGACGACCTTTGGGATCATCCTACTCGGTGTGCTCAACAACCAGCCCAAGATCTTCAACCTCAAAGAGCTGCTGCAGAACTTCATCGAGCACCGCAAAGAGGTGGTGGTCCGGCGCACCGAGTACGACCTCGCCCGCGCCCGCGAAAGGGCCCACATCCTCGAGGGACTCGTCATCGCTCTCGACAATCTCGACGCCGTCATCAAGTTGATTCGCGCCGCAGCGGATCCTGCGACGGCGAAAAGCGGCCTCATGGAGAACTTCGGTCTCTCGGCGCGTCAGGCCCAGGCCATTCTCGACATGCGGCTCCAGCGGCTCACCGGTCTCGAGCGCGACAAGATTGTCGGCGAATATGCCGAGCTCAAGAAAACCATCGAGCATCTCGAGGCGGTTCTGGGATCGGAAGCCATGGTCGCCGACATCGTGGTCGATGAGCTCTCGGAGATTCGAACCAAGTACGGCGATGAGCGCCGGACCGAGATCGTCGCCGATCTCGGTGATCTCTCCATCGAAGACCTCATCGCCGAGGAGGACATGGTCATCACCGTCTCGCGGGATGGCTATATCAAGCGATCCGCCGTTTCGGTCTACCGCGCCCAGCACCGTGGCGGCCGCGGCCGTCGGGGGATGGCCACCAAGGCCGAGGACGAGGTCTGGAAGCTCTTTGTCGCCTCGACCCACGCCACGATGCTCTTCTTCACCACGACGGGGAGGGTCTTTGTCCGCAAGGTCCACGAGTTACCCGACATCGGACCGGCGGCGAGGGGGCGGGCTTTGGTCAACCTCCTCCAGCTCGACAAGGGAGAGAAGGTCGCGGCATTGCTGGCAATCCGTGATTTCTCGGAGCACCCGGATTCGTTCCTCTTCTTCGCCACCCGCAAGGGCCGGGTGAAGAGAACCTCGCTCAAGGACTACGCCAATATCCGGGCCAACGGACTCCGCGCTGTTGTCATCAATGAAGGTGACGGTCTACTCGCGGTGCAACTCACTCATGGCGGAAGCCAGGTTTTCATGGGAACCCACCAGGGGATGGGGATCCGTTTCCCCGAGAGCGATGTCAGATCCATGGGCCGGGTCACAGCCGGTGTTCGTGGCATCAATCTTCGCAAGAAGGACTTTGTCGAAGAAGTGGCGATCATCGATCCCGACGACGACCACGACATTCTCGTCGTCACCGACAGCGGGTTCGGCAAGCGAACGGCGGTCTCCGAATTCCGGCTCCAGGGCCGGGGTGGTTATGGTGTCGCGCTGATCAAACTGACCAAGAAGAACGGCAATGTCGTCGGGATGCACCACGTCTATGAGGACGACCAGTTGCTCATCGTGACCGAGGGCGGGATTTTGATCCGGATGAACATCTCCGAGATCAGACGCATCGGCAGGGCCACCCAGGGCGTCCGACTGATCCGTCTCGACGAAGGTGATCGAGTGGTTTCCGTGGCTGTGACCGGAGCCGGAGCCGGAGCCGAAGGCGAGGCCGACGACGAGACCGGGGACCCCGATTTCGAAGAGGACCAGGACAACGAGGTAGCGGAGAATGACGGCGACCCCTCCGGTGAGACCGAAAATCTAAGCTGACACGCAACAGGCGTTCACGGAGTTGAGCCAACCTCCGACCATTCGTGCCGTCGCGCTGATCCATCAGGAGGGTGTGCTGACCCTCGTCGCTCTCGTGGGTCTTGCCTTCGGTGGGCGCGGGATCCTTGGTGCCCTGGCGCCCAGAGAGGGAGTGCTGACCGCGGTCTTTGTGGGATCGGCCGTGGGCCTCGGTTGCGTGGCGGTGCTTTGGCTGCTCCGGACGGTGCCAGCGCTCAAGCGGTTGGAAGACTGGCAGCGCAAGGTGGTGGTCGGTTGGACGACCACCGATGCCGTCGCGGTGGCCGTGGTTTCGGGCCTCGCGGAAGAGGCGCTGCTGCGCGCCTTTCTCCAACCGGTCATCGGTCTCCTGCCCGCGGCCGTTCTCTTCGCCGTCCTTCACTTCGTACCCGACCGCAGGCTCTGGATCTGGCCCGTTTTCGCCCTGGCCAGCGGACTCGTCCTCGGGGTGCTGTTCAACGCCCATGGATATCCGGCGGCCGCAGCGGCCCACATCGTGATCAATCTCATCGCACTGCTTCGTCTTCGTCGACCCGAATTGGACCTAAATTGAGCGATTCTCACCGGCGATCTGCATCAACTCCTTGCGCTCTGGGCGTTTACAAAAAGCCTCGACATACAACCAGTACCCTTAAATTTTTTGCAAACACCAGAGCATCAAGGACTTGGCACATCTCATCCGGCAGAATCGCTCAGTTTAGGTTGGAATAAACGCTCCCTCTCAGCAACTCTCGCAGGTGTACAATGACCGCGGTTGCGTGCGTTTTCGAGGAGGAAAGATGGGCAAAGTTGACGACCGGTTTCGTGTCAAGGTTGGGCTGGCGGAGATGCTCAAGGGAGGAGTGATCCTCGATGTCACCACCGCCGAACAGGCCAAGATCGCCGAGGATGCCGGCGCAACTGCGGTGATGGCGCTCGAGCGAGTGCCCGCCGATATCCGTGCCGATGGTGGAGTGGCGAGGATGGCCTCCATCGAGAAGATCATCGAAATCCAGGAGTGTGTGTCGATCCCTGTGATGGCCAAGATCCGGATCGGTCACATCGCCGAAGCCAGAATGCTTCAGGCCCTCGAGGTGGACTTCATCGACGAGAGCGAAGTGCTGACTCCGGCCGACGAGGAAAACCACGTCCACAAACAAAATTTCACCGTACCCTTTGTCTGTGGTTGCCGGAATCTCGGCGAGGCCCTGCGCCGGATCGGTGAAGGCGCCGCCATGATGCGGACCAAGGGTGAAGCCGGTTCGGGCGACATCGTCGAAGCCGTTCGCCACCTCCGCGCCGTCCAGCGTGGGATCAAGACCCTTGGGATCCTCGATGAGCACGAACTCATGGCCGAGGCGAAGGGTCTCGGTGCCCCGTATGAGCAGCTGAAGTGGGTGGCTGAAAATGGTCGACTGCCGGTGCCGAATTTTGCCGCCGGTGGCATCGCCACGCCGGCGGACGCCGCCCTGTGCATGGAGCTCGGCGCTGAAGCGGTCTTTGTCGGCTCGGGTGTGTTTAAATCCGACGATCCCGCGCCTCGCGCAAAGGCCATCGTCGACGCCGTGACCCACTGGCAGGATCCGGCAAAGCTCGTCGAGATCTCCCGTGGTCTCTCAGACGCCATGTCGGGTATCGAAGCCGGCAAGCTCACCCCCGAGGAGATGCTCTCCCGTCGAGGGTGGTGATGCTCTGCGGCGTCCTGGCGCTCCAGGGAGACTGGGCGGCTCACGCCAGAGTTCTCAACGCCATGGGTGTCGAAACGGTACTGGTGCGGACTGCGGCCGAACTTGCGGCGGTCGACGCCCTGGTTCTCCCGGGCGGCGAATCGACCGCCATGCTTCGTCTGATGGGACCCGAAAATCTGGCAAAAAAAATCGGCCGACGAGTGCGTGACGGGCTGCCCGTCCTCGCAACCTGCGCTGGCGTGATCCTCCTGGCTGCCGGCACGACCCCGGCCCAGCCCTGCCTGGGACTGCTCGATGTCCATGTCGAGCGCAACGCCTATGGCCGGCAGGTCCACTCACGAGTTGCCCCGATTGCGCTAGATCCCGAAATGGGTCAACCCGGGACCCTTGACGCCGTCTTGATCCGGGCGCCAAAGATCACCCGAACCGGGCCGTCCGTCCGTGTCCTCGGATGGCTCGGTGAAGACCCCGTGCTTGTTCGGCAGAACAGCATCATCGCCGCTACCTTCCACCCTGAGCTGACCGACGAGCAACGAGTCCACCGCCTCTTGGTGGACGAGGAGGCACGCCATGGCTAGCGAGATATTGCTTCGAGAGGAAACCAACGGGATCCATCACCTGATCATGAACGATGGGCCCAATGCCCTCAATATCCCGCTCATGAAAGCCTTGTCGGCCGCCCTTGCAGATCTCCGAGAAGGTGGGGCCCCCCCGGTGCTCCTCGGATCGTCGCACAAGGATCTGTTCTGCCCGGGTTGGGACCTCAAAGTTCTCGCCGACGCACGACGGGACGAGGTGGCCGAGGCCCTCGGTCGCTTCAACCGGTTGATCTTTGATCTCTTCAGCTATCCTGGTCCCACTGGTGCGGCCATCGAAGGCCACGCAGTCGCCGGGGGGTGTCTACTCGGTCTGTGCTGTGATCTGAGAATCATGTCGGCCGGGCAACCGAGGATCGGTCTTTCCGAGCTCAACCTCGGGGTTCCGGTGCCGGCGTCAAGCCTGGTGATGTTGCGCGAACGACTCGCAGCGAACGTCGTCGAAGAGCTCGTTATGGGCGGCGACGGCTGCAACGCCGAGCGGGCCCGGGGGCAGGGTGTGATCCATCGGATCGCGGAACCCGGACTGGTAACTGCGAAGACCGAACAGGAGCTCACCCGGCTGGCGTCCAAGCCGCAGCGGGCCTTTGCCGCAACCAAGAGGTTTCTCCTCGGTGAGAGTTGGCGTCGAATGTCGGAGCCGAGCCTCGATGATGACGAGGTCTTTCTCGACTGTTGGTTTTCGGGCGAGACACAGGGCAGGATCACTGGAACGGTGGACCGCCTCGGGCAGTGAAATACGCCGCCTAGGAGCTTGCACCGAATAGACCCTCGAGGGAAGCAGTGGGGTTGCCGGGGCGGTCTTCGCCGAGGGTCGATTCGGAGCAATCTCCTACTGGGATTCACTTTACCAACCCCTGGATCGTCTTTCGGGATTTGCGCAGCAAATCCATTAGGAGGGGCGCGCCGGTTTCAGAACCTATAGGTCTGGTCCTGGATCAGCTCTTTCAACTCGCACGGCAGCGTGGTTGCGATGAGTTCGGCGCGGAGCTCGTCGAGATAGGGCGGTTTGAGGTGGTAGATGAGCACCTCGACCTCGCGCTTGAGCTTGCCGAGTTCGTGGGCGAGGGTCTTCGGCGTGAGATGGAGGCTGACGTCGGCCACGGCCTGGAGTCGATTCGGGAACGAACACTCGGTGATCAGGGCCTTGAGATCCGGGGTCTCATTGGCCACCTGCCAGACGCGTTCGGTTGGTCCGGTGTCCGAGGTGAAGATGATGCTCGACGAGCCCTGACGAAGGAGAAATCCGGTCGTCGGAACGATGTGGTCGACCGGGATGGCGGTGATCTCCAGATCGCCACCGGACAGACCCGAGATGGTGAACGGTTCCTCGGCAACGATCTCCTGGAAACGAACCGAGGGCTCGACATGATCTGGGATCCGTGTGAAGTCCGGCCAGGTGTCGTTGTTGAAGAGATGGCGCCGAACCGCACCCATCACCTGCTTGGCGCAGTAGATGGACACCGGTTCGGGGTGGGTCCCGAAGATGTTCTCGATGAGAAAGGGCAGCGTCGCCGTGTGATCCATGTGGGTGTGACTGATCAGCACATGTCGGATCTTCCGTTGCTCCTCGATGGTCAGAGCGCGGGTGATGGCGCCGGCATCGACCACCACCTCGCCATCGACGAGAAAAGAGGTCATGCGGCAGTCGGGACTGTCCCCGCCAAAGCTTCCCAGAACCCTGAAATCCATGCACGAAGTATACCCGACAAACTCATCAGCGGTGGCGGTACTATGGTTTGATGGCAAATAGCGGAGCGCAACCCCGACTGAGACTCGCCCTTCTGCTCGCCGGTGGCGGGCGGTCGACCCGAAAACTGGTCTCGGGAGAGGAGGGCGGGGAGGGGCAGCGTTGGGCCAAAGCGCCGGCCACATTCAAGACCGAGGTCGCCCGCCTTCTCGACGACGAAGCGCCTCGGGTTCTCACCCTCGTGAAGCGAGAGGGTTGGCGGTGGTTGGTGCCCGGTGACGCAGACTACCCGAAAATGCTGCCACACGTCGCGGACCCACCGTTGGGGCTTTTTGTCCGTGGCGAGCTTCGTCGCGCCCCGGTGGTGGCGGTGGTGGGATCGAGGCGAGCGACCGCCTATGGACTCCAGGTCGCTCGGACTCTGGGGTTGGAACTCGCTCGCGCGGGGGTCATCGTGGCTTCCGGAATGGCGCGCGGTATCGATGCTGCCGCCCACGAGGGCGCCCTTGAGGTCGGTGGGCCGACCTGGGCGGTGTGGGGCGCCGGGCCCGATCACATCTATCCCCCCGAACACCGGGACCTGGCGTCGGCGATCTCGACCTCCGGTGCGCTGATCACCGAGTATCCACCCGGGACCGGCCCCCGAAAACACCATTTTCCGGAACGAAACCGAGTGCTCGCTGGGATGGCCAATGCGGTGGTCGTGGTCGAGGCGGCGGCCCGGTCCGGCGCGCTGATCACCGCTCGGTTGGCCATCGACGAGGGACGCGAAGTCCTGGCGGTTCCCGGAAGCATCCTCTCCGACGTTTCAGTGGGACCCAACACCCTCCTGCAGTTGGGAGCTCGACCGCTGCTGACCCCGCGTGACGTCTTTGACGCCATCGGGCACGAACCGCCGGAGGCCTCGGATGATCAGGTGACCCCGGCGCACCCGTTGCTTGACCATCTCCCGGCCGGAACGCGCGCGACCACCGACGAGCTTGTTGTGCGATCGGGTCTGGCGGTGATCCAGGTCCACACGGCGCTGCTCGATCTCGAACTCAAGGGTGTGGTCGAGCGTCTCCCCGATGGACGCTTCCAGCTCCGCAAAGGAAGACCCGCCGGGGAATAGTCGGGAGCGCTAGGGTGTCGTCTGCTGGAGGACGTTTCAATTTGAAGCACACACGGGTGACTGTTGTCGGGGGTGGTCTCGCGGGTTCTGAGGCTGCGTGGCAACTTGCCGAAGCCGGGATCGCCGTCGATCTTGTCGAGATGCGCCCGGTCCGGCCGACACCGGTCCACACCACCGACCGTTTGGCCGAGCTGGTGTGTTCCAATTCGTTGCGCGGCGACGCGCCGAACAACGCCGTTGGTCTGCTCAAGCGTGAGATGGAGACCCTGGACTCGTTGGTGATCCAAACGGCTCGATCCGCGGCGGTGCCCGCCGGGGGTGCCCTCGCGGTGGATCGCGATCTTTTCGCGGGGGGGATCACCGATGCCGTCACAAAACATCAGCTGATCACCATCGAACGCCGAGAGGTGACCGAGCTGCCCGAAGGACCCGCGATCATCGCCACCGGACCATTGACCAGCCCGACCCTCCACCAGGAGCTCGAGCGCCTGCTGGGTGAGGGGTCGTTGGCCTTTTTTGATGCGGTGGCCCCCATCGTCGCCGATGACTCCATCGACCGGGACGAGGTCTTTCGTGCCTCGCGCTATGGCAAGGGCGGCGACGACTACCTCAACCTACCCCTCGAGCGCGACGCCTATGAGACCTTCATCGACGAGCTCCTGATCGCCGAAAAGGTGGCATTCAAGGAATTCGAAACCGAGGATCTGCACTACTTCGAGGGTTGTCTGCCCATCGAGGTGATGGCCGAACGGGGTCGGGACACCCTTCGCTATGGTCCCATGAAGCCGGTGGGGCTGACCGATCCCAAGACCGGAAGACAACCGTGGGCCGTGGTCCAGCTCCGGCAGGATGATCTTGCCGCCGACCACTGGAACATGGTCGGCTTCCAGACCAAGCTCACCCACTCGGAGCAGAAGCGGGTCTTCCGGACGCTCCCGGGGTTGAACGAGGCTCGGTTCGTCCGTCTCGGTCTCATCCACCGCAACACCTTCATCAACGCCCCGGACCACCTCGATGGATTCCTGCGGATCGTCAAGCGGCCGGAGCTCCGGCTCGCGGGGCAGATGACCGGGGTCGAGGGCTATGTGGAGTCGGCCGCCACCGGGCTGCTTGCCGCGCGAATGCTCGCGGCGGAGCTTGCCGGGATCGAGATCGGGCCACCACCGTTGACGACCGCCCTCGGCGGGCTCGTGCGACATCTGACGGCGAGATCGTCTGATCGGTTCCAACCCGCGAACATCACGTGGGGACTCATCGCCTGCCCACCCGAGCTGAGGGTGATTCGGAAGAAACGCGAGCGGCGATTGGCCCAGTCCGAGCGAGCAGTTCAGGACATAGCGACGTGGGACCCGTCGCAGGTGTGACCGTGGTCACCCGACCCGTTTGAACTTTTTTGCCTCCTCGTTCGTCTACATAGATGACGAACGGACGACGGGAGGCAGGCGCATGCGACATCAACATCAGACAGGGATCGAAAAGCGAACCACCGCCCGGCCCCAGAACGAGCACCGGAAGACCGTCGTCATCGCCGATGACGGGCGTGCGGCCGCGCTGGTTGTGCTTGACGAAAACCAGCCCGCATCCACCGGGTCCTGTTTTGAACACGGCGGTCGATCGTGGGTGATCCGTGGGTCGAGGCACCACAGCCGGGTGCTTGTTGCGGAGCCTCTCGCGGGGGTGGAGTAGTAGACCGGGGCAGGATCAGCGGCGCACACCAGAAACCTTGATTGCTCAGAGCTGTAGGCAGGGCATTCATGCCCTGCGACCAATCCATCCAAGGTTGGTCATTCCATCAGATAGTCCCTTGGGCTGAGGATTGGGAGGATCTCCACGTCAGCAAGGTCGGTGATTTCGGGTTTCCCGGAGCCCCGGCCTACTGGTTCGCCTCCGGCGACCCAGCGTCGCCCCATCGGCGTGGTCGCGCGGCGGATGATTGAAGGACTGTGACCACGCCGATGGCGCGAGCCAAGGCCAATGGGGAAGCGATGGGAGCGGATGCCAGGCACCTTTTCGCGGCGAAAAGAGAGCCAGGCACCGAGTCCGCGTTCTTTCGAGGAGGAGGCGTGTTGCCGGTTGGCCGTTGCCGGCACAATGTCAAGGACGGCACGCCCGGTGGTGGTGCGGTATCCGCGGGTCCCGGGGCAGATTCGACCACGGCTCACCGATCACGACTTACGACTCACCGATCACGACTTACGACTCACGACTCATGTCGTTTCCGACTCAGTCTTCACCACCGCCCGCTCGGGGGTGGCTCTTGTTGTACACCGCCATGAGATGTGCGAGATCGACCCCGGTGTACATCTGGGTGGTGGCGAGCGAACTGTGACCGAGGAGTTCCTGGATTGCCCGCAGATCCATCCCCGCCTCCAATAGGTGGGTGGCAAAGGCATGTCGCAGGGCGTGGGGGTGGAGTCGGTGGAGATCGGAGGTCCGTTGGACGGCGGTGTTGAGCAGGCGCCGCACCGAACGGTCCGACAGGCGTCCTCCGCGCTGGTTGACAAAGACCGGCTCGTCGTCTGATTCGATGGTGCGTCGCCAGCGAGACCGGTGCGGCAGATAATCTTTGATGGCTCCGGCCGCACGTCTTCCGAAAGGAACGAGCCGTTCCTTCCTTCCCTTGCCCCGGACCCGGAGCATTCTTTCGCTCAGTGACAGATCGTCCATGTTGGTCGCCACCAACTCACCGACCCGGAGACCGGCGCCGTACAGAAGCTCCACGATCGCCAGATCACGTCGGCCGGCCGGGGTGTCGGGAAAGGACTCGAGGAGTTCCTCGATGGCGTAACGGTCCACGACCTCGGGTTGAGTAAGTGCTTTGCGGGGCAGAGGGATGGCTGCGGCGGGGTTGGCCTCGAGGATCCCATCGGCGAGAAGAAAACCAAAATACGTTCGGATGCTCGAAAGCGCACGTTCGAGCGATCTCGGGGTCAGCTGTTGTTGCCAGAGGTGCGCGATGAAGTCCCTGATGTCCGCGGCTCGGATCTCCCCAGGTGAGGCCCTTTTTTCCACGACGTGATCGACAAAACGGCGCATTTCCCGGCCATAGGCCTTGAGGGTGGCCGGCGAGAGGTTGCGCTCGAACTCCAGGTGCTCGAGGAATGTCTCCTCCAGCCACTGTTGTCGCTCTCCTGCGGCCGACATCACGGCGAGGGGGGTCGCCCACCGATGGCGCCGGTGAGCCTCCACCACCCGATCCGCAGGAGATCGAGGAACATGTCCGCGGAGTGAACCACCGGTTGAACCCGGGACTCCTCCACGTGGCGCCATCGCACCGGGACCTCTCGAATATCGACCCCCCACGTCCTGGCCAGCAGGAGCAACTCGACATCAAAGGCGAAGCCGTCGATCCGCTGGACCGACGCCATGGCGCGACCGAGCTCACCATCGACCAGCTTGAATCCGCACTGGGTGTCGCGGATCCCCCGAATCGCAAAGACGCGCACTGCAAGATTGAAGACCCGGCCCATGAGATCGCGGTAGATGGGCTGGGGATTCTCGATCCGTCCACGGTCGAGGGCGCGCGAGCCGATGGCGATTCCGGTCGGCGCCTTTCCGGCCAGGGTGTCGATCTCCGAGATGGGGGTTGCGAGATCGGCGTCCGAGAGGAGGATCTGTTCCCCCCGACTCAGGGCAAAACCCGTGCGGGCCGCGGCGCCCTTGCCACGATTGGTCTCGTGAGAAGCGCAGGAAAGAGTGATCCCGTCGAGATCCGGTGCGCAGTCGACGACCCGGGCGGTCCCGTCGCTCGAGCCATCGTCGATGACGATGATCTCTGCCGGGAGCCAGTGTGGGTGATCGCTGAGAAAGCCGACCACGGCCTTCAGAGTCGCCGGCAACCTCCGGGCCTCGTTAAACGCGGGGATCACAACGCTCAAACGCATGGTTCGATGATACAGACCCGGGGATGATCCCAGAAAAGGTACCGGGTTCGATTCAATCGACGGGGACAGACTCGAGGGTGGACCCACCGGCGATGGCGAGGGGTGAACGTCTCGCGCCAAGGAGACCAGGCAGACCAGCCAGGACCGAGCACAGGGCTGCCGTCACCACCACGATCCCAACCCGCCGAGGAGCGACCCTGGAAGAGAAATGAACCCCGGCGAGGAGCATCCCGGGTGTCCCCTGACGGATGGTGACGAGAGCTACGGCGGCCACGGTCCACCACACGACCCCGAGGGTCGCTGCCCACGGCAGGGCGACGAGACTTCCCTGGTGACCGGTGGCGTTGAGACCAAGCAGTGCGGCGGTGCAGACTGCGAGGGCGACGACCGCATCCGCCCAGGAGGATGCGAGAAGGTTGATCTTCGGCGGCGAAGCCGGTGTTTCGATGGTCGATTCCATCTCGCCACCGAGGCCGTCGTCCTCGGCAGACTCGCGAATCACATCCCAGTTGTTTGGGATCTCGCTCTGCTCCGGTCCCTCTTCGACCCTCGTCATCTCTCGTTCATGCTTCGGATGAAGATCTCGAGCCGCATGTCGGCGGCGCTCACCTTGTACTTCTGCACCATTTCGATGAATCGAATCGATTCCCGATCCCCGGGTTTGAGCTCGAGGAGTCGCGTCAGGTGGTTCTCGGCGCCGGTGAGATTGTAGGCGCGGGCTTCGGCGAGGGCCGCGTTGAAAAGGCTGCGTTCCAGAACAACCATCAGATCGCCCTGCTCGGGGTACTGGAGGAGCAGTTCCTCGGTGATGCTGACGGCCATCCGGTAGTCATTTGAGTTGATCGCGCCCTCGAGAACGGCGGCCTCGGGTTCGACCTCGACCACGAGGTTTCGGATCTCCTCCAGGCCGGGGTCATCGGGGAACGCCTTGAGACCATCTCCCGCCGAGACATAGGCGGACCACCAGAGACCCTGGTCGAGGAGAGCCTGGGCCCGGGATGCCTCCTCGGGTACCGGGGTCGGAGTCGGTGGAGCGGTGGTCTCTTCGTATTTCGCAATCCGCATGTCGATGCGTTGTTTGAACAGACCGGAGGCGGGAAACTCCCGCAGCAGATGAAGGGCCTCGTCGGTCTTGCGTTCCTTGAAGAGGCGATCCGCTTCGAGAAGGACCTCATTGACGGCCGCCGACTCATCGATCTCGGGTTCCGGTGCGAGGAACATCCCACCGAGCCAGACACCGGCCAGGACCACCACCAAGGCGACCGCGGCGATGGCCAGAATCCGCATGGGAAGTTTGGCCTTGAGGCGATCCATGAGCGAGACGTCCTCGAAGTCGACAAAATCGTCATCGTCGCTGAATAGGTCATCCGTTGGATCATCGCCGGTTGTGGCCGGGACCTCTTGAGGAGCGATCTCGTCGTCGCCGGGGAGATCTCCAAAGAGATCGTCGTCGAGATCGGGCAACTCCGGTCCGGAAGAAGCGGCATCAGCTTTGGTCGGTGTCGTGGCCGACGACTCCGGTTGGCTGATAGAAGAGCCCATCTCCCGTTCCAGCTCCTCCTTGAGGATGGTGACCTCGAGATGGTTGGGTCGAAGACCGAGGGCCTTGCTGACTAAAATACTGGCCGCATCGAACTCGCGCTCATCAAACGCGTCGCGCGCTTTCCCGAGGACTTCTTCGATCTTGGCCTCGGACTCGGCCAAACGCTTCTTTGCTCTGACAATGAGCTGCCCGGCCTCGGGATGATTGGGTTTGATCAGAAAGACCCGAGACCAGTGTGAGATGGCCTGGGGCTCATCTCGGTTGTCGAGGGCGGCTCGTCCCTTCTCGATCAACTCATGGATGGTGTCAGCGACCGAATCCTCATCGGCGTCCTGATCACCGTCGGTATCGAGATCATCAGCCGTGTTGGCCACGTCCGCTACGCCCGGGGCGTCGGCCGCCGGCGTTTCTCGAGGAGCGGTGAAGAGATCGGCGGTGTCGTCCATGGGGGGAAAGGAGAGCTCGCCACCCTCGGTTGTGCCGAAATCCGGCGCCGCATCGGATTGGGGTGTCTCGGGTACCGGGTCGATCAGATCCGCGAATGGGTCCTGGGTGTCGAACTCGACGGCAAAGGCGTCCTTTTCGTCGGCGGTTTCCTCGGGTTCCAAGGGTGCGCCGAGATCCTCCACCTGGGGTTCGGGTTGGGGTTCCGGTGTAACGGTTTCGCTGGTTGTGGCAGGCCCTGTGAGAGGTGGTGATTCCACCGGCTCCGGCTGTTGTGGCGCGTCGGGTGATTGGTGTGACAGAGCCAAGCCGCCGGTCTCGTCGATCTCGGCCAGGGTCGTGGCGATGCCGGTGTGATGCGGATCCAGGGCCTGGGCCATCATGACGAAGTTTGCAGCCTCTTGCGGGTCGCCCTTGGCCAAGGCTTCACGAGCCTGGATCAGGAACTGACCGACCTGGCCCTCGATTTTGAGCGCCTTTTCGATCTGATCCCTCAGATCGCGCGCTTCGGCATGTCCCGGAAGGTCGATGAGGACCTTTTCGACCTTCTCCTTGGCCCCGAGGAACTCTCTCGAGTTGAAATCATCCACCGCCTCGATGAGCAGGCTGTCAATGAAATCGGTTGTGGGTGCCTGGAGCTGGGCGATGATGTCGCCGAGATCGATCTCATCGGCCTTTGTCGAGAGCTGCCCCTTGAGGCTCTTGGCTGGGGCGAAGGTCGGATCGAGACGGAGAACAAACTCCAGTCCGATCATGGCCTCCTCCCGCTGTCCCGCCTGAAGGTTGGTCAGCACTTGTTTGAAAGCCGTCATGACCCGTTCTTGCGCCTGTACAGAAAGTCCTGAGTTACCTGGATATGACATCGCCATACGATGGTAGCAAGCGGTTCGACAAGCGGTCAACGGTGCATTGCGATCTTCATCACCCGGAAGGGTGGGTTTTGGGCCCCGGAATCGCTTCCGAGCGCCTGTGGACTGCGCAATAAATCAGATAGCCGGCTCGTTCTCGCCCGCGAGCGCTCCGGAGAGGATGATCGTGATCTTGGCGCCGTCACCCTCCCGATTGGCGATCCGCAACGTGCCGCCGTGTTCGGTGACGATCCGGTGCACGACGGCGAGACCGATGCCGGAACCCCGTCCCTTGGTCGAGAAAAAGGGTTGGAGTAGCATCTCGCTGTCCTCGGTGGGAAGACCGACACCCGTGTCGGCAACGACGATGACGAGATCGTGAAGCTCGGCGTACGCCGAGACGGTGATGGTCCCCGGACCCGGGATCGCCGCCACCGAGTTGTCGAGGAGGTTGACCAACGCTTGATTGAGCAGGATCGGGTCGACGTTCCCCATGAGCTCGTGATCAGGGAGTTCGAGATCGATGACAAGACCCTCTCGAACACCGTCATACAACGAACAGACTTCACGGAGGATGCGGTTGATGGACGCCGGGCGGGGTTCAACCGTAGGCATCCGGGCGTATTCCCTGAACGAATCGACCAACTGTTTGAGACCGGCCACCTGGGCGACGATGGCATCACAGCCGGATGATACGACCTCGCTGAGGGTCGGGTCGAGCGCACCCGCGTGTCGGTGGATTCTCTCGGCGGCGAGCTGGATCGGGGTCAGCGGGTTTTTGATCTCGTGGGCGATTCGCTGGGCGACCTCGCTCCACGCGCTCTGGCGCTGCGCCCGGACCAACTGGGTGAGATCATCCATGGCGACAACTCTTCCACCCCCAACCAGCTCATTGATGGTCACTTCGACATGGAGGACGGTTGTCCCCGACTCCAGATCGGTCTCGAATCGGGTTTCCCGGGCGAGTCCGCCCGTGAGGTGTTGGTGGAGCTCCTCGAATCCGGGCTCATCGAGATCTTCGAGGGGGTGCCACTCACCCGCCAGATCGGGTTGGCCCAACATGGCTGCGGCCGCTGGGTTGGGCCGGAACGTCCAGCCCTCGGCATCGATGGTGAGCACACCCGTGGGGATGGTGGCCAACAGGGTGGCCATCTCGTTGGCAGAGGCGCGGATATCGGCCTCGGTGGCCTTGACCCTGCGGACCATGGCGTTGAAGGAGTCGACCAGCACCGCCATCTCATCGGTCGCCGGGACGTCGATCTCGGCGAGTTCGTCGCCACCGGCCACCCGCTGAGTCGCATCGGCCACCGCGAGCAGCGGCTCGGTGAACCGCCGGGAAAGAAAAAGTCCCGTCCAGACCGTGCCAAAGAGCAGCAGAAGGGTGATGGCGAGGAAGACGAGGATTGTCGTCGAAGTCACTATGCCCCGAGCGACCTTCATCTCCTGGAACTCGACGTGGGCCGCGGTGGCCCGGTCGAGATGCTGGAGTAACTGACGCGGGAGAACCCTGCCGACGACGACGGTCGAATAGCCGTCATCCATGGGTTGCCAGGCCCTGACCAGCAACATGCTTCTCCAACGATCCGGTCGCACCCCGGCTTGCGGGAGGTCCTCGAGATTCAGCGGCGGAAGAGCGGCGGGAAGCCGTCGGGGATCGGTGACGGCCTGAAGGAGATCCCCGCCGTCATAGATCGCGACCAGATCGACTCCCAGGAGGGTCCGCAGCCTGGCGAGGCGGGCGGAATCCGGATTTCCCTCAATCTCGTTTGCAGCGACGGCGACCTGCTCGAGGAGGCGGTCCTCGATGGCCTCGCGAATCTCCACGGTCACGTCGGAGCCAACCAGGAGGATCTCTTCCACCGGTGAGGAGAACCATCGGTCGATGGAACTCTGGAGAAGATTGGTCGCGATGAGAAAGAGAAAGATGACCGGCACAAAGGTCAGCCCGACATAGGTGAGCACCAATTTGGTTCGGAAGCGGCTGCCGAGGATCCCGCTGCGCCATTCGACAACTAGTTTGAGCACATTGCGGATGAGCACAAAGGACAGGATGAGGATCAGCGAGATGTCGAGATACCACAGGATGAAGAGCAGCAACCGATTGGTGAGCTCGTCGGGAGAAACGCTCTGGGCGCGCTGGAGCAGATAGAAGGCGCCGGTCGTCAACGACATCAGGAAGATGAAGGCGCCGAGCAGGAATCGGTTTTCGCGACGATGCCGATTCCAGGCGCTGACGAGTGAGCGCATGGGCTAGTCTGCTTCCGCGGGTTCGGGAAGGGGTTCCAGCGAGATCTCCATCCACGGGGTGGCGTTCTGGGTTGGGAAGATCAGCCACTTCGTGCCCGATGAGAAGATCGCCCGGACACGGACCTTCAGAATCGCCCGTCGTCTCGCCTCCGGAAGTTCAATTCTCACCGGTGGCGGGTCGATCAACCAGGTCAGAGCCGCCTCGGTCGTCTCGGCCTCGCCGGTTGATGTGATGATGCCATCGAGGATGACCTGACAGCGGTATCGGCCGAGGACCGGATCGAGGGCGGCGATGGTGACGAGCTCTCCCGACCAGAGCTTCCGATCGATCCACCCCTTTCTCTTGGCCCTTACTTTCAGCGGGTAGACCAGTCGGACCTCCGCTCCGGAGACCAGAGCCCTGGAGGTCTCGTCGGGCGGGGCGATGGCGAGTTCAAAATCAACCTCCACAACCGTCAGTTCCCGACCGGCCTCGAGGATGAGGGGCCCGGGGGTGACGATCCCCGCCGCGAGCAAAAGAACGAGCGCAAGAGACATGACGGGCTGATTCTACCACCGGGAGCGGGAGCGGACTGCTAAGGTAGTGGATCGAAAGCCGATTGGGGAGAGGCGATGAAGGCGCAGCGATCATTGTGGACACCGGAGACCGAACGGGCCTTCAAAGAGATCCTCTACCGATTCATGGGGGAGGTCCACGCCACTAAGGCGGCCCTGTATCTGAAGACCTCCGATGAGAACTGGAACATGGCCACCCAGTACGGTTTTGGTCGCCGGGACCGGTTGATCGAGAGTCTCGCCGACGACCACACCATCGTCCGAATGGTCCGTGCCTTTGGAGAGGATCCGCGGTACTACAACGACCCGAACGAATTGGGCGAACTCGAGAACTACCTCGCCGAAGCGGGCACCTCCCGGCTGATGCTGGTCCCCCTACAGGGGCGCGGGGGCCTCATCGGTCTCGTCGATGTCCGAGACAAGGGTGCCCAGCGGCCATTTGCAGCCGGCGATCTCGATGTCGCCCGGTCGATCGCCTTTGCCCTGACGCGTCAGGTCGAGGATTCCAAATCCACCGATACGGTCGAGTCGTCGGTGGTCGACGCACCCATCGAGAGCCCGGCCGCTGCTGCCGTGGACGACGGAACCGACGAACTCGGCGATGAGCCGGCCGCCCTCCTCGACGACCCCGGTTTCGATGACGTCAATGCTGCCGCGATCGAGGGTCTTGTCGATCAACGGGTCGTGGCCATCGCCATCACCGTGGCCAGCCATCGATCCGGAGCGACCCTTGTTCACCAGCGATCGGGGACTCCGGTCATCGAACTCGAGCCACTCGTGAGGCATCAGGTCGCCGCCATGGGGCAGGCCTCGGTGGCGGCGCCACAACAAACGGCGTGGAAGACCGAGGTTCGCAGGACGCCCGGATCGGCTGTCCTCGCCCGGCAACCGATCATCGCGACCTCCGTGGTGTTGGCCGGCGAAGGTTGTTCCATGATCGCCTCGGTGGTGACCGACGCCGAACCGACCCTTGCACGGGAGATTCTGGCCAGGATCAGTGCTCGGTCAACCGCGGCGCAGGATCGTTTCCACCTCCGGTTTGCCCGTCGTGGACTCGCGCGGCGGCTCCTTCAGCCGGGCGATCGGCGCTATCCCGAGCTTGTGGCGCACTCCCTCGGTGTCTCTCGTCTGTGCTGGTCCATCGCGAGGGTTATGGAATTTGACGACGCCGGGATGGAGAACGCTGCGGTGGCCGGTTTGCTCCACGATGTCGGGATGCGCGAGCTCGACTACGACCGGCTCTACATGCACCCCACCCCTGGTCCTGAAGACCGTCGCACCTACCGCATGCACGTAGAGGTTGGGGAGCGCATCGTCCGGGTCGAGGGCTTTGACGAGATTGCAGATGCCGTTCGCCACCATCACGAGCGGTGGGACGGCAACGGCTATCCGGACCGGTTGGCCGGGAGCGCCATCCCCGTGCTCGCCCGCATCGTCCATGTTGCCGAGGTCTTCGATCTCTTCACCGCGGCCAACAGCTATCGCCCGGCGGTGAACCGCGAACGGGCCCTGGCCATCCTCGATCGCGCCGCGGGTCACCAATTCGACCCCAAGGTCGTCGAGGCCATGGCGAAGGTCAGTGCATGAGCGAAGAACGCCGGGTGATCGCCCAGAATCGCAAGGCTCGCCACCTCTACCACTTCCTCGAGCACGAAGTGGCTGGGATCGAGTTGCGCGGCACCGAGGTCAAGGCCATCCGGGACGGGCGGATCAACCTCACAGACGCCCATGTCCATTTTTCGGGTGGTCAGGCCGTCCTCATGGGCTGTCACATCGGCCAGTACGAGCACGGCGGCTACGCCGGTCACGAGCCGCGTCGGCCTCGGCGGCTGCTGATGCACAAACGTCAGATCGAACGCCTCGCCGCCAAGGTCCAGGAGAAGGGCCTGGCCGTGATTCCGACGGCCATTGTCCTCATGGGCAACTGGATCAAGGTGGAGCTCGCTCTGGCGCGGGGCAAACAGCTGCACGACAAACGAGAGACCCTCCGTCAACGGACCCTCGATCGCGAGGCCGAACAGGATGTCAAGGACGGACGAGCATCCCGAGAGTGATCGACGCGAGGATTGGGATGTGGGTATAACCCAAATTGAGCGATTCTCTCAGGCGTCTGTACCAACTCCTTGCGCTCTGGGCGTTTGCAAAAAGCCTCGACATACCACCAGTATCCTTAAATTTTTTGCAAACACCAGAGCACCAAGGACTTGGCACATCTCATCCGGCAGAATCGCTCAGTTTAGGTATAATCAAGCCGTAAAATAGAGCCGCCTCCACCAGCAGCGACCGGGGATCTCCCGGGAACGGGATTGGGGACAGGATCGGGAACGGACATAGACTCCCGTGTGTTCTCATGGGTGTGTGAATCGATGAGGATCCAAATGACAACACGAATCGAACAAGACAGGGCAGCAGGGTGATGCGGGACGACATCATCATCCGTGGTGCTCGAGAGCACAATCTCGCCAACATCGATGTGACGATCCCCCGCGACCGCCTGGTGGTGATCACCGGAGTCTCCGGTTCGGGGAAATCTTCGCTCGCTTTCGACACCCTCTTCGCCGAGGGGCAGCGGCGGTATGTCGAGTCGTTGTCGGCCTATGCCCGGCAGTTCCTCGATCAGATGGAAAAACCCGATGTCGATACCATCGAAGGTCTGTCGCCGGCCATCTCCATCGAGCAGAAGACGACGTCGCGCAACCCCCGATCGACGGTCGGAACGGTGACCGAGATCCACGACTACCTCCGGCTTCTGTGGGCATCCATCGGTGTGCCGCTCTGTCCGGACTGCGAGATCCCGATCCAGCCGCAGACCGTGGAGCAGATGGTCGATCAGCTCATGGCTCTGGGCGAGGGAACCCGATTTCTCTTGCTCGCCCCTCTCGTCGAGGGGCGGAAGGGCGAACACCGCAAGCTCTTCTCGCAGATGATCCGTGAGGGATTTGTCCGTGCCCGTGTCGATGAAGAGATGGTCGATGCCGCATCGCCGCCCGAGCTCGACAGGAAGAGACGACACACCATCGAGGTGGTGATCGACCGCCTGTCGATCCGTGAAGGGGTCCAATCGCGCCTCGCCGATTCACTGGAAACCGCGCTCCGGGTGGGAGAGGGTCTCATCCGGGTGGCGGTGACCGAGGGCGAGGAGATCGTGTTGTCGTCGCGGCACTCATGTCCGAGCTGTGGCTATTCTCTGAGCGAGATCTCCCCGCGCCTATTCAGTTTCAACTCACCCCAGGGCGCGTGCGTGGCCTGTTCGGGTCTCGGCTTCCTGCGTGAGGTCGATCCGGAAAAGCTGGTGCTCGACCCAGATCGAACCCTGTCGGCGGGTTGTCTCGCAACGGTCGGTCAGGGACCCGGTTCGTGGGTCGGACGGCAACTCGAGCAGCTGGGAACCCATCTGGGGTTTAATCTCCACACCAAGTGGCGGCAACTGCCGGATGCCGTGCGTGAGCTCATCATGTACGGCTCGCAGGAAGAGCACGACTTTGTCTGGGAGGGCCGCAAGGGCGCCTATCGATTCCGTGATCGCTTCGAGGGCGTCGCTCCGAGGCTCGAACGGCGCTACAAGGAGACCTCGTCGGAGGGTGTGCGCCGCGAGCTCGAGCGCTACATGTCCTTCGCGCCGTGCCACACCTGCGATGGCGCCCGGTTGCGAGTGGAAAGCCTTGCGGTGAAGATCGAAGGCGCCAACCTGGCCGAAATCTCCGCCCTGTCGGTGAACCGAGCCATGGACTGGTTCGATGGTCTGAAACTCAACGAGCGGGATGCCCATATCGCGGCCAAGATTCTCAGGGAGGTTCGAGACCGGCTCGGATTCCTGGTCTCGGTGGGTCTTGATTATCTCTCCCTGGATCGCATGGCCGGAACCCTCTCCGGTGGCGAAAGCCAACGGATCAGGTTGGCCACCCAGGTCGGCTCCAAGCTCATGGGGGTACTCTATGTCCTCGATGAGCCATCCATTGGTCTCCACCAGCGCGACAACCGTCGTTTGCTCGACACCCTCAAAGGCATGCGTGATCTCGGAAACACCGTGGTGGTGGTCGAGCACGATGAGGAGACCATCCGCGATGCCGACTGGGTCATCGATCTCGGTCCGGGTGCCGGTCGTCTCGGTGGCGAGGTCGTCGCCGCCGGGTCGCCCGAGAGCATCGTCGAGAACGAGTCGTCGTTGACGGGAGCGTATCTCTCGGGTCGGAAGAGCATCCCGGTGCCGGCGGCTCGGGCCAACGGAAACGGTGAGCGACTCGTCGTCTGCGGCGCCGCCGAACACAACCTCAAGGACATCGATGTCCACTTTCCTCTCGGACGATTGATCTGCGTCACCGGGGTCTCCGGGTCGGGCAAGTCGACCCTGGTCAACGAGGTCCTGCACAAGGCGGTTGCCCGCAAGGTCCTCGGGTCGTTGGGTCGACCCGGCAAACACCGTTCCGTGAACGGCTACGAACACCTGGACAAGATCATCGCCATCGACCAGTCGCCCATCGGTCGAACCCCGAGATCCAACCCGGCAACCTACACCAAGGTCTTCGATCCCATCCGTTCGCTTTTCGCCGCCACAACCGACGCCCGGGCCCGCGGCTACAAACCGGGTCGGTTCAGCTTCAACGTCAAGGGGGGCCGGTGCGAGGCCTGCCAGGGCGCAGGCCGGATCCGGATCGAGATGCACTTCCTTCCCGATGTCTTTGTCACCTGCGATGTCTGCTCGGGCCGGCGCTATAACCGGGAGACGCTCGAGGTGCACTTCAAGGGTCTCGACATCGCTCAGGTCCTCGATCTCACCGTCACCCAGGCGCGGGATCTCTTTGCCTCGGTGCCGAAGATCGTCAGAGTTCTGGACACGCTGATCTCCGTCGGTCTCGACTACCTCCATCTCGGCCAACCGGCGACGACCCTTTCCGGTGGCGAGGCACAGCGCATCAAACTCTCACGCGAGCTCGCCAAACGCGCCACTGGGAAGACGCTGTATCTCCTCGACGAACCCACCACAGGTCTCCACTTTGACGACGTGCGGCGGTTGCTCGGTGTGCTGCATGCACTGGTGGATCGCGGCAACACCATTGTCGTCATCGAACACAACCTCGATGTCATCAAGACCGCGGATTGGATCGTCGATCTCGGACCCGAAGGGGGGGATGGCGGCGGCCGGGTCGTTGCCGAGGGCACCCCTGAGCAGATCGCGGCGTGCAAGGCGTCGCATACCGGGAGGTATCTGAAGCCGCTGCTCGGATGAGCGGCGGTCCTGGTCGGCGGGCCGGTCGCTCGATCGTCGAGGTATTCAGAGCTGTAGGCAGGGCATTCATGCCCTGCGGCCAACCCGCGCAAGGCAGGTCTTACCTTCCGGGAACCTCTTCCGACGAGGGACATGAGGATTTCCACGTCGGAACCGTCGTCGACAGCATGATCACCCCTGGGTCGTTCTAGCGGGTCTGCTGCGATGTTGTGGGGGCGGCCGTCTCGGCTGCCGTAGGGTGGGGCTGGCCCCACCTTCAGTCTCGCAGCAGCCTTTTTCGCGTATCCGCGAGATTGTGGGACGCACCGGTATGCGGGAAATGGGCGACGGCCTCGCGGCGTCCCGGAACCCCGGCCTTCTGGTCCGCCTCCGGCGGCCCAGCGTCGCACCATCGGCGTGGTCGCGCGGAGGTGACTTGAGGGACTGCGACCACGCCGATGGTGTGCCGGCGGCCTCCCTCAGAACCGGAACAGATGCACTGGAGCGATCCACCGCGAGGGTTGCCCGGCATCGGCATTGTGCGGGGCGCGCATGGCCGCCGGGAGGTTGTACCGGCACAATACCGTGCCCGGCACGCCCCGGTGAGCATCATATACCCGCAGTTTCAGGGTCGGCCCCGGCACGCCCCGGTGTGCGCCGTACTCGCGTTCTCTTGGGAGCACGTGGGATAGGCTTTGAACGGACGTGCCGTCTCAAATCGATGTTGGGAAGGAGCGCCCGGCCGACCCTGACACGTTTCGGGCCCATCATCGTTTGAGGGGGCCCTCACGGGCAACCGCGATGATGGAACCATGTCGGGATTGCGCCGAAGGACGGCACGCCCCGGTGTGCGGCTTTTTCCGCGTACCGAGGGGGATCAACGGGAACCGAAACGGATGCGGGATACCGTTCGCTGCCACTGATTAGGCGAGAATCGAGTACCCCCCATCCACAATCAGGGTCTGACCGTGGATCATGGATGCATATTCGGTGCACAAATAAATCACGGTGTTGGCCACATCCTGCGGGCTGAGAAGTCGCCCGGCGGGGGTGCGTTGCCGAGCGCCCTCGAGGAGTTCCTCGCGATTCGGGAAATGCAGAAGAGCGTCGGTGTCGACGGTTCCGGCCGAGACGGCATTGATCCGCAGGCCCTCCGGCGCGAGCTCGGCCGCGAGGTGGCGCACCATGGATTCGAGGGCGGCCTTTGACGCACCCACCGCAGTGTAGTTGGGGATCGCCCGGATGGCGCCGAGGGACGAGACCGCGACCACGGTCTTCTCTCCCTGGGAATCGAGCTTGATGAAGTTCTGAACTATGGGCAGCAGGGCGGCGGCGTTGATGTGCATCGCCCAGTCGAAGTGGTGCATTGTCAACTCTTTAGCTGATTTGAGCACGCCCGACGCGGCGTTGGAGATGACGATCTCCAAGCCACCCCACTCGGATTCGATCGTCTCGAAGATCCGAGCCACGTGTTCGGGATTCGCGACATTGCCTTTGACAAGGAGACAGCGCACCCCCCGGGACTCGATCTCTCGGGCGGTCTCTTCCGCCTTTGCTCGGCCGCGAAGAAAGTTGATCGCCACGTCCACTTTAAAGTCCGCGAGGGAGAGCGCGATGGCCCGGCCGATGCCTCTCGAAGAGCCGGTGACGAGCGCCCGTTTGCCACGGAGTCTGAGATCCATACTCACCCCCAGGGCATACGCTAACCCGCCCGATGGTTGAACGCAAGGTTTTTCGGATGAGGTAAATACCGGAGTTTGCCCTTGACAGTTGTGTTTTTCGGCCTCACTATTGATCCACACTAGCGTTCGGAGGTTTGCATGAACAAGACGGAAATGGCGTTGAAGCTTGCGAAGAAAACCGGTCTCAGTCAGGGTAAGGCGGCAGAAATCGTCGATGTGATGTTTTCCGCTCAGCCCCGAAAGGGAATCATCGCCACCGCGCTCGACGCGGGTGAGAAGGTGACCATCCCGGGCTTTGGGACCTTTGCCACAAAGAGCCGTGGTGAGCGCCAGGGGCGCAACCCGGCCACCGGTGAGACCATCACCATCAAGGCGAAGAAGTACGTTCACTTCAAGCCTGGCAAGACCCTTCGCGAGCGCGTCGAGGTTTAATCCACAACCGATCCGAGCCGCACACCCGGTGTCAGCACCAGGTGAGTGGTGGGTAAGTTGTGAAAAACCGATGGACGAGGTCGAGCATCTGCTCGGCCTCGTGTTTTTTTGTTCTCACCTAAACTGAGCGATTCTGCCGGATGAGATGTGCCAAGTCCTTGATGCTCTGGTGTTTGCAAAAAATTTAAGGATACTGGTGGTATGTCGAGGCTTTTTGCAAACGCCCAGAGCGCAAGGA
>Ga0164313_10000250_pt1 | contig 40684 bp, 43 predicted proteins | sample GuaBasSedimGuay4_FD_113735 | JGI IMG/M metagenome (GOLD analysis project Ga0164313, IMG submission 113735) | Subseafloor sediment microbial communities from Guaymas Basin, Gulf of California, Mexico - Guay4, Core 4569-4, 0-3 cm | ecosystem: Environmental > Aquatic > Marine > Hydrothermal vents...
GAAGCAGGAACTATATTCGGCAAAACCTCAACTCCATAATTGAATTTGCCGTTGGAAGCCCACGAACTTTAGTCGTGGGAGGATGTCACTCCTTTGGGGAGCCACAAGCTGATGCGATAGTGGGGGTCTGCCAACACAGGGGCATGAAAACAAAAAAGGAAGAAATCAAAGAGATCCCAACGAAAGCACTAATAGATGCCACACTACTGGAAGAGATATCTAAAGCAAACAAGATATGTGCATTCTCCGGTTTTGATACGCCAGAGTCAAAAGCCATCTGCATGTCAGGGATAATCGCGAGAAAATCGTGACAAATTTGGCAAAAACATGGAATTATCTGAAGTACACGATTGCAACCAATGCCATGGGAAAATCGTCTGCATAGCAGTAGATGTCCTAGGGAACGCCTACTGTAGCTACTGCGGAGAGCGAGTGGATTATTCTGGATATTTCAGCCAACAACTAAGGAAAACAGCAGGCATTCCAACCACCACCTCTCCCTGACTGCACCCTACTCCTCTATAAATTCGCACCCATCCATCAATGGTGTAAACTGCCACTTACGACATGTGAGCGGGAAAGCCCACGAACTTTAGCTGTGGGAGTATGTCAGCTTCCTCAATTTAGTTGGATGACTCAATTTATAATCAAGTTCTAACGGCTTCCAAACATCCTCACGGTATCCCTTGTATCCTTTCACATATCTCTTAACCCTTGCATCGAATTCAACCTGATCACCCTCCTTCAAATCAAGAGCAGCGAATCCTTTAGTGAGATTGAACCAGAGATGTTCTGCGACTAATCGATTGGTTGAGACATCCTCAACATATTTGAGGAGGATTGTTCGTTCCAACCCTTTATATCCCTTCTTTGTTCCAAAACGAACAAAGTAAGCACGGAATCTTTTTCTTTTACCTTCGAAATTCTTCAGACCTTCCCTCATCTTATTTGTGCTAGGGAAACCCACGGCTGCTAGTCGTGGGAGAGACCCGCACGTATCACCTCCATACCATATTTAATAATACTCCAATAAGAAGCAAAAACCAGATGGGTAGTTTTACGTCTAACACCCTCCTGTCTTCGGATAGTGTAACTTCCAACACACTCTTGTCTTCGTCCATTCATATCACCCTCACTTTTTTGTCAAGTATTAAGTGAGTTATGAATCCAAGCAATGCATATACTACATACACGCCTTCAAATAACATAAGGGGCAATGATATGATGTATCCGAAAAACAATGTATGGAACGTGCCCCGATGCCTCTGAGTCCATACAAACAATAACATGCCTGCGAAAAACATGCTAACCAACGCACCCTGCCAGAGAAGCACATAGTTCTGCGACATCGCGTAGCTTGACAGAAGTATGCAACACAAAGCAAAAATCTCAAAATACTTCCTAATCCTGCTGTTCGGGTGATCTAGGTCAGGGATAAGCGAATACAGAACACACAAGGGTATGCCCCACAACCAATGCAGGTTCTCAAATAACCCAAAGAAATACAACACGGCAGTTACTACAACGGCCGTTAAGAAACCCCCCGCTAAATGCCCCCCAAAATTCATTCCTCCACCTCATCTATCCCCCTGAATCCTTCCCCACATCCTATTTCTTTACTATCGTTCTCCGGGGCATTTAGCAGCATAGTCCCATTACTCCAACGAATCTCTCTCGACTGTGAACAACTGCATCCACCTTCATCGAAACGGTAGCAGAGGTAGTGATGTGTCTTGCAACAGTTTCTACAGTATTCTTCATCCACTTCAGGGCACACTGGGGGGTGGGGGCAAGGTACTGCTTCCGTTATGCACTCTTGCGAACACGTGTATTGTGCAATCTCCGTCGGAAGCGAACTACATTGATTGCATGAGTGCCCCCCATATCTCTGCTGGTGGGATGTCTCTATTATGGAAATGTAAACAGCAACAAGAATCACCACAACCAACAAAACCAACCTATAATCCTTAGATTCCATTGTTGACGCACAGATATCCTCTGAATTTTTCAGCACCGCACTGTATCATGTGAAACGGCATATCCTCCTCATCGCACATGCTTCTCCAGAAGAGGATGTCTTCCTGTGAGGGGCTACAGTTTCCGGAGTGGTGGGGGTGGAGCGTGCCAACACAATCACTGTAGTTGCATGGTGTCTCATACATGAACACAGCATACGGGCACGAAAACACATCCTTTTCCTCGACTATATCTGCAATCATAATCTCTCTATTAGATATCTGCCCTCTCAGGCAGTAGAGGTACTCCACATCTCTGTGGGTGTACTCTCCCTCCAACTTATCGAATAGGCTTTTATTTATTGAAATCTCCAATGCGTCGGGTGCTTGGATTTCATATGTGACTATAATATCTTGTGTATCCCTTTCTCCCGCATAATACGCGACAGTTAAGCTAAGCAGCACCACCGTCAACCAAAAAAACAGGATAGTCCAGATTCTCATATTTCACCTGTAGGCTGGGTTTTTTTCTCCAGTCTCTAATCGGGGGGTGTTCTCTGGATAAACTCCTTCTTCGAAATCCTCCACGTCCTCCAAGAACCCGCAGTCTTCTTCAAAGTCATCATCAATCTCTTCACCCAAGCCAATAAGCTCTATCTTTTTTTCCATTGCGTTCATATAACTATTGAAGCGATCCACGGTTTTCTTGATCTCATATAGTATCCAGTATCCATAGATCACCCAGGCTGAGAGCATCACGAAAAACACCACCTCTAACCAATCCATGTATTCTATTTTGTTTTCAAGGTTTATAAATGATAATCTTCGTTATCCCTGAATTTATGCGGGTTTCCTTTTTAAACAATGAAATGAATATAATAACATGGATAAGCTTGGGGGTGCTGGATAATGGAACGGAAGTCATTAGTCCTTGGTGGGGCGACAGTAGCACTTATCCTGGTGATATACCTCACAGCCACTTTCATGTCCCCAATCTCTGATAAGCCCTCCTGTGTTGAATTAAAGAACGGGAAATTCAGGTACTACTCTATCGCATGCATACTTGAGGAGAGTGAGCCAATAATATCTGTGGGCTGTAAGTGGGATATATCCAATGACACAAACACAAACTGTAGCCTCACGGAGCTATATACCCTCCTGAACGTTACCACCCCCCTGCTCTATGACTGTGTGAGCTACAACAACATCAGCATAGAACGGGGACTCTACCTAGCCTCCGACTGTCTGCTGGACGGATTCAGTAGAGAACACCGGGATAAAATAGGCATCACACTCACACCATACCTGAACAACTCACCAACACAACATGTATATTCAGAACTACAGAAAAAACAGGATGCAGTGGAGGACGGCTATGGCAGCACATAACAAAGAGGGGGTTTATCTGGAATCAAGAAAAACAGGGGATACTCTTGCGTGGACTGTTGGTATACGGGAAAGAGAGTGTCACATTCAAGGACGAAGAAAACGCACACACATACCTGAAACTGCTAGACGTCGAAAAGAGAATCAAACAATTGGAGGAAACTATGGCGGAGGAGATAGATGGTAAGCTACCCACGACTAAAAGCCGTGGGTCTCATTGGCACCAACGTAAGATGATTGATACGCACGTGATTAAACGGCTTCGTGTGAGTCGTGTGTTGGGTGTTGAGGAAATCGAAGGGGTTTCGGTGGATGTTATTTTCAAGGCAGAAGAGGGTGGGAAGTATGTTATCGATACCTTATCACTCAAGCGTTTGCTGAAAGATGTTGATGATGGAACTTAGGGCGGAGATACTTCAGGGGAGGCTGTTGGAGTTTTTTAATGCGGCGGCGTATTGTGGTAACAAGATAGAGTTGCGGATGGATAAGGGAGGGATTGGGTTTTCACAGGTTTGCGTGGATGATCGGGGGTTGGGGGTAATGGATCTCTTCTCTGAGGACTTCAATGAATACGTGTTCATCTCCCGATCTGGTGAATGCAGTGTTTGTTTATCTATCCATCCTATTTTAACAGCACTTAGTATGGTGGGGGATGATGATTATGTCACGTTGAAGATAAACCGCCATGGGCTGTGGCTGAAATCCGAACACATGAAGCATTCCATGAATCTGGAGGAGGATATACTCTCCAGAACAAATCACTTGCCTTCTGATTATGTGGCACAGGTTGAACTTGGTATAAACCAACTGCGTGAGTTGCTGTCTGGCATTAGATTGGACGACAAAGCAGATAATGTATCTTTCATAACCACCCCCTTCATAACCAAACAGCAGGTGTTCCTGATAAGCTACGGAGAAATAGGGGGTCATTTCTTAACGGAGGTGGAAACGGGATTCAAGGTACTCTCTATGGGTGCTGGAGTGAGCACGAAATCAAGATACGATATTAATGACTTACTGCACTTCCTTGAGGCATTCCCTGATCATGATGCGATAATCTACTTAGGTAAAAAAGACTATCCCCTGCTTATTGAGGTTCTGCTTGGAACAGGTGTACTGAAATACTATCTTAGTCCAACAATCAAGGAGGAAAAAAATGTCTAAGAACGAAGAAGAGAAACAGGAAATCAAGCACATCAATTTTGTGGTGGCAAGAGAGGTTGACGAAAAATTCACGGAAAAACTACGACGGGCGAACAGCAGACGACGCATAAAAAAACTACCTCCCCTAAACAAGCAGGATGTGTTAAGCCAACACTTCGCGAAGATGGCGGAGGTGGGAATCCTAGACGAATCCTACGTGGATTCCATCATACGAGACAAAGCCGAAATACTACGGAAGGTGGCGAAAACCCTCTCAAAACAAGTCTTCAACGAGACAGGATACCCCACCGGCGTTGAGGAAATCATCCGAAAAACAAGATGAGAGTTCGGCTACATGAAGACAAGGGAGGGGTATACCTTAAGGCTCCCACAGACGCACACAAGGTTATTGTAATATTAGTTAACCACAGAAATTTGGAGGGAACTGAATTCAGTGCAGAAGCAAATGACGGAAAAATATATGTGCCAGAGTGTGTGGCGAAGTCGCTGGATTTCCGGGCAGGGGACACCTGCAAACTAATGTTGAGGTAGAACACGTGGAAAGAAGCATAACCCAAGATTACAAGGATATCCTATCCATCCTCCGCTCGGAGGTGGAGCAGGTGGATCGGAGAATGAATGAGCTATACTCTAAAAAGAGGGAGACAACAGATTATATGCGTGCGATAACAGAACACATCAACAAGAGAGATAAGCAGGAACTAAGGAAACAATATACTCCTCTTATAACCTCACTCAAAACAATAATAGACAAGATCCAGGAAGAAATAGATTCCACCTCCCGATACAGGCGGGATCTCCAGGAGGGAATCGAAAAAATAGAAGTTTGACAAGATGGAACTAAAAATCGACCACCGTGAACGGACGGTGCATGAGGCGTTGGGCATAAGTAGTGAGCGAAGAACAGAGTTGTTGGCTACTCTGGAGAAAAAAATGATGGACGCTACAGCATCCGGAGATATGAACCTATCCCAAACCATAGAGTTCATATTAACCCGTTTCGAGAATCCGCTGGAGCAGGCGTGGCTTATATTCATCCTGGGGGTGGGGGAGGGAATATCCCGTGAAAGGAAAAAAAAGATAGTCCCTATCTGGGGGTTGGGTGGTGCTAGTGGACGGTAAGGGTCAGGGTGCTGTGGATTGTCTGATGACCTATGGATGGGCGATTATGGTTATGATGGTTGTTGGATTACTTCTCTGGCAGATGGGGGCATTTGGACACCCGCCCACGCGTCCAACTGATGCAGACTGTCTTGAAGCATGTAGGGTCAACCATCCCGAAACAGATTATGCTGTAGTTCTTGACAAACCAAAATGTGTATGTCTTTGTTATTTAGCAGAGAGGTGTTTTAATAGAAGCAACTTCGAATACTGTGAAAAAGACGATCTCCTCCAGGAACTATCGTGTTCTGAGTGCAAGACAGAACCCGAAAACCCCTACGGGTATGAGAGCAGGAAAATCACGAGACGTACCTTCTACATCGACAACAGAACCGGCGAAATACTTGATAAAAAAGTTGAGAAAATCAGGCGGAATGCCTCCACTCCTTATGAGGGTGATTGGGCGGTTTATACTCTGGTTGATGCCTGCGAATTTAATCCCAACTCTGAAGATTGCGTGTGCGTGGAATGGGAACTCCACGGAAAGCAAATCAACTATTTTAATAGAGACGCTCCTTATTGGGAAGACAACGATAGCATTACCGTTACCTATGGCAACTATGGACGCCTTAAAGAGGGAGATGAATTCGCACCCACCCCAACAAACACAACATTCACTACACCCTACATAATCTATTATAAAAATCAAACAATCGGTGGTGGCTATGCGGGGAACATGACTAATTTGACTGTTGAATATTTTGTAGTCGAAATACTTAGGAGGAGATGCGTCCGTGCCATCCCCGCAAGCGAAACAAAAACAACCCCCCTACCCCCCGCAATTGTCTCAAAGACACAAAACAAATCGTTGGAGGGTGTGCATTAGAAAAAATGGATAATACTTATTCCTACCTCAATGCGAAGGAGTTCACGGCGGTAAGTGCTGGACTATTGTTTAGCGGTTATTTCTTATATCTTTTGATAAAAATGGCGTTGTTCGGAGAAATACCCCTCGGGGAGCCCAACCCCCTAATTCTCTACACTGAGATACTTGGGATGGTGGTGTCTACTGTTCTCTGTGCGGGGGTCTTTTGGAATAATCTCTAGTTTTGAGGTCAATAAATGGTTGGAAACGAAAAAAAAGATAAGGACAAAGAAAAAAAGGACAGAAGAGAAAAGAAGGAAGAGGCTAAGACACTGAAGGAACGGTTGGCTGGCGGAGATGCTGGTGAAGCGGTTGCTGGTGAAGTGGATAAGACAGCATCCCCTCAGGAGGATGTGGAGAGATTAAGCTCTCTCGAGTTTGACTTCAGCAGGTTTTCAGAGGCAGTCACCCGGAAGGTTGAGGAGGTTGATAAGGCAATACTTGCTATCAATGAGAGACTACGCACCTTGGAGGGTGAGGATGTATTGGTAGACGAAGATGCTGGATTGCCTAAAGAGTATGTTGACTTGAAGGTGAGAATAGAGAAAAATTTTGCTGGGACGAGCATGAAATTTGAGTTGTTGGGTGCATCCAACAATCTGAGTACTCGCTTTTTGGATGAGGTTTATGAGACTTATGGGTTTGAGATCACTAAAGGGGAGTCATAATGGAAAACAAAGAGATTGGTGTGGGGGCTAAGAGGATAACGGATTATTTGAAGCCGCGGTTGGTTCCATCTAATCTGGAGCAGCATCAACGTGTTGTTTTGGATGTGCTTTTGAGGCATTCTGGGGAGTTTGCTTTTGGTGTTGTTCGTGGTTTGCGGGAGGAGTTCAGAATATGTACTGGTTCAGCATATAACCTCCTCCGGAAACTAAGCGGAGTGGGTGTGATATCTTATGTGCCGAGGGAGCCCATTGGTTTCGCTAAATTATTTAGTGTTCCCTCCAGGTATGTCTCTATTGATGTGGATGCTGTGATGAGGTTACCTAAGACGTTGGGTGGTTTAGCGTGGGCTAAAAACATCAAGGTCGATATGGTATCACCAGGTATTGTGCGGTGGGTTTATGAGGGTGCACGGAAGGATGGTAAGAAACCTCCTGTGTTGTTCATAATGGGGGATGGGATCTATGAGAACCCTCGCTTGAATTCACAGTTGGATGTTCCGCAGAGGGCGGGTATCGCTGAGAGGGCGGTATTTCGCATACTAAGGCAATATAATTGTTTGAGTATTTGAGGGAAAGAATGGACTTGGATTTGAATTCCGATGATGATGGGGCGTTATTTGATGTTGGGTTGATTGAGGCTTTGCTGGATGCTGGATTCTGGAGCATACTACATATGGTGTTGTTGATGTTGTTTGTTGTAACTGTATACCCTTTCTATTTGGTTGCGGAAAAAGTTGAGAAGCTGAGGGGGTGGTGGACATCCCAGAGGGAAAGAAGATCCGCTGAAAGATAAAATATAAATGCTAAAGGTGATAATTTTACTATGCCACACTCTAATTCTCGTTTGAAGGATGTGATTGATTTGATCACGGATCCTGTTTCTGGGTTGTTGGGTTCTGAGCCTATGTATGTGCGTGAGTTAGCGAGGCGGGCGGCGGATATGCGGGAGTATGATAGTCCAACAATTGGACGGTATTTCTCTTGCAGTAAACAGAATCGGGGGGATACGTTAATTAGGCGGGCTCCGGTTGGGTGGACTGAGTGTGTGGCTGCTCTTAAGACGTTGAATAATTCAACTCGAACGTTGAGGCATGCTCCACGGGAGCTTGTGAATCTTTTGTCGGGTATTTATGTGGGGCGTTCTTTTGTGAGGGGGAGCATTGTTCCTGTTGCGATTTTTATCAGGTATGATCAGGCGTCTTTCCCTGATACGGGGGGGATTAATTACGTCCCCAATCACATATATCTTCTAACTGGGCGGTTTGAGGATGATGTCCGGTATAGGCGGGCTTTGCAGAGGAAGATCACTGCAATTGGGCGGGCATCTTCTGCTGGTTTCAGGAATGCGAGGAATTGGGAGATCATGGCGGCGGATGTTGTGTCCCGGAAGGCTTTCCCGCAGGTTCCCTCTGTTTTATCTCATTTCAACAGCCCTGAGCCGGATATCCTGGTTGATCGTAAGATGCTGGCTATTGAGATCACAACCAGGAGCACTAATCCCTTGGATGAGGACTATCTCGCGGTTAAGCTGGCTAATATCCCTCCGTTCTATGATATGTTCCTTCTTACAACAACACGGTTGACTGAAACCGCCGAGAAATTCATCCCACGGATCATGCTTGGGGGTTATCTTGTGGAGGGGGCGGTTCATGTGCGGTATTTCCCCTCGAAGGCTGTTGTGGAGTCTCAGAGACAGGATGTTGGGATAATAAGCGGCTCTGTGGTGGGGGGTCAACTACATGGTACTGCGGTAATAACTCCGTCAAGTAATCGGGATGCGAGAGCGATAAGATCCTTGCACAGATCTGTGCGACAGTACACTCGGGCGGAGATGGAGGGGTGGTTGTATAGGGCTATACGGGATATGTTCTACCGGTTGAGCACAAACATTTACGTGATATATCGGAGACTCTATTATCTAAAGGAACATAGTAAACCAAGGAAGGTGTTGTATCGGCAGGCGGAGGCATTCCTCTATCACACGCTTGAGATGACACCAGATAGGGTGGAGAAACAAATGATGCGACTGAAAAATAACGGGTGGATACAGTATAAAGACAAGAGACATGCGATAGAATTCATGAGGCAATTGTGACATCCTCTCTCCCGGACACCCTTCTTTTATTCAATCCCGTAGAATAAATAACTATGAGAAAAATAATACTCACCTGCTGGCTTCTTTTATTGTTCTCAGGGATAGCGACAGCAACAGTGGATTTCACAACCTTCACGGAGGTTGATCCAAACGAACACATAACTGCAACATCATCCAAGGTCTCATTCAACTGCACTAACGATGAGATAGCATACATATATCGTGACTATGGGTTGACGTATTTCAGTAGTTGGGAGATTAATCTGACATTCAACATAGAAGCTATGGATGCGATAATGGATGGCTTAAATCTCATAGCATTATCCTCTGAAACATCAAACATTTCATCGTTAGGAAGCCAAGATTTCAGATTATTCGTAACCCCTCCCGCGGGAAGTTATTATATATCCCTTGAAAGCGGAGATGGGGAGGAATTATCCGAACTTTTTGATGAATTAAACGACTCACAAAACTATTATCTCACCCTCGTGGGAACGGATACAAATGTCACGGTTAGTATCTACGCAGATCCAAATAGAACAATAGGGTCTCTTGTTGGAACACTATCCATCCCTGTAGCAACCCAATATCGTTACATGATCCTATCCTCCTCAATTTTTTATGGTGATGAAGGAGACAGTGGATGGTGGCAGGGCTATATAACTAACATGTCCATTGAAACAGAAGCAGTCCCTACAGCAAGGCAAAATATCGAAGTAACATCTGAAAAGAGGGTACAAACGATTTTTACCGAACAATTTACTGGAATGAGCACGCCCCAAGACCTATTAACTGCGGGATGGAAAACCACAAATGAAATCAATCTGCTTGCATATGGTTCAATCGGAACATCACTTGCTGGAAAATATGTTCACCTGGCAGGATGGGTTGATATCTATCGAAGCACCCCCCCAGCAAACCCAGACTATCTAACAACTAACATTAGAATATCACCTTATCTAGTCATAGGAAAAATATGGCTTGATGATTGTACTCTCGTGATAAAACTGACAGACGCTGTAGGAGATCAATGCAACTGGAGTTTCCAAACCCCAGCAGGAGTTAACCTACAGAAAGTGGAAGAGGGAACATGGTACCCCTTAAGCATACGCAAAGATGCTACAACCTGCTACGTGAAAATAGGTGAAAACAAATACCAATACCCTATTGGATCTCCTCGATTTACCTACGGATTTTCTAATGCAGATTTAGCATGTTTCGACATATCTTATGTCGCTCTAGGAAAAACAATAACGAACGTGGGCGACCCTACAAAATTCTGTGAGGAGGGTTACGAATTATTCGGCGATTTATGTTGTCCGATAGGGACAATAGCAATGGGCGATTTATGTTGTCCTCCTTGGGCGATAGCATCTCACGGGTTATGCTGCCCCGAGGGCACGATAGGAATCTCCAGCGAAGGCATCTGCTGTCCTGAGGAGAGAACAATAGGGGATGGCGAGGAATGCTGCCCGGAAGGCTCAGTAGTCCGGGACACGGAATGCTGCCCTAACACAGGATTCGCTGCACAGGAGTTTTTTGCAGTCATGGAATCCTCAGCGAAAGGGCAGATGAATATCGTGGAAGCCCTCTTATATCTCCTCTTGGGTGGGGAAGAATGCCGGATATGTCCTGAATATGATATACATATCTACGGATACTGCGTCCCAGCAATAGTGATGTTCCTCACCCTAATAGCAGCATCGATCATACTGCTAGACATGTGGCTCTGAAAGATAGAATTACTTTCTTTAATCATCAGTAATAATCTTTTATGTGGTGTTGTTCTATTCTTTATTATTATGGATTTGGATGATCGAACTAAGAATTTTCTCAAGATATTGGCGGTTGTTTTGGTTATCGGGTTAGCTGTTTGGTGGACTACTCCTCAGACTATTGTTGTGTGGGTTTATGATAAGACTACTGGAGAGCCTATTAGTGGGATTAATGTCGCTTTTAGGGGTTCTGGTACTGAGGATCGAACCTATAAAACAACAGGATCAAGTGGGCGGGTGGTGTTCGACGGGAAACAGGGCTCATCCTACGGTATTGATGTGAACTATGGTGGCTTTGGAGGATATAGCAGTGAGCATTTAACCGCTGGCGAATACGGTGGGAGCATGGTTAACACTAAAAAAGTTTACCTGGTTCCTGGTGGTGGAGAGCATCCCGCGTGCACCGTTGGACAAATGCAGTGCCAGGTTAATAAAGTCAAGAGATGCCAGGTGGTTGGTAGCGTTCCCGCATGGGTTACGGTATCTACTTGTGATAGTGAAGGTGGTGTGTGCTCCTGCTCAAGCTCAACAAACTGTTACTGTAGCACGGCACAATGCCCTGCTGGGTGGGCATGTAAGGACAGATACCATAAAGGGATGTTGAAGTCAGACTGCACCTGGTCTAATGTGGCATTCTGTGGTGCGGGCAAGAAATGCGTGAGCGGGGAATGTGTTCAGGAATACGCATGCACCGCTGCGTGGAGATGTAAAGACGCCAACACTAGGGGATATCAAACCCAAACCTGTGCGTGGACTAATGTCGTACACTGTCCATATGGTTGCGTAAGCGGAAGCTGCAAGAACGCTCCAACAACAACCACAACCACAACAACAACCACAACCACAACAACCCCTCCAACACCCCCCCTCCATGAGACAACAACTACGACAACCACACCAACCACTGTAACCTTGCCCCCGGAGATTGCACCCTACTTCCCCACACCCGGCGTCCCGGGCATAGTGGAGGAACCTGAAGCACCCGCTCCGCCGGTGGAAGAAAAACTTAAAGCAACCGACTACCTGATGATAGCTGTCGCAGCATGCGTTATACTCATAGTGCTGGCGTTATTGCTTAAGAAAAAGAAGCCGCAGACGCCACTAATCATGTTACCGGAATCGTTGATGCGTAGACCTCCAGAGGGTGGGGTGTGAATATGAGGGAGATATCCAAGTGTTTGGCAACAAACCATGTTTGTACTGGGGAAGATCTTAAGGAGGAGATAAATCGATTGCTTTTCCAACCACCTTCACGGGCTAGAGATAAGGAGGAGCTTACAATCATAGTTCCTAAGGGGAAAGAGCATCACTATGACTTCCTTAAAGCCTACACAAAATATGATGTGTTAGGCAGTTGGAGGAACTTGAGAGAAAAGAACACCGCAATAAATATTCAATTTCATGACACAAAAGAGGAGGAAGTAGGCATAGCGGTAATAGAACTAATAAAGCAATATAATGCTGCGGTGGTTGGCGAGGAGGTTCCCTATGCCTTCACCTCACCCATAGAAGAGAGCACAATAGAATAAAGTGGATCGGCTGGAAATTGTGAGCGGGATAGCCTGTAGGAAGCAGGGGTATAATTTCACATGTGATATTGAGTTGAAGGATGGTTCTAAGGTAACTAAAAGACGGATTGAGTCTGTGGTGATAGATCATATCCCTGAGGATAGCTCTTTCTCGGAGGATGGTTCATTTGCATGTGCTATTAGCAAAGGTCACAGGGTGCATCCTGTGCAGAAAACACTTACGGGCGGAACTGTGAGGGAGTATCTTGAGAAGATATCATGTACCTCTATCGGGGATGTTGAGGACTTCTATTCGAAACTGGATGCTAAAAAAGCCATACCGGTTATACGATCAGATAAAGAGGAGGAGATAGAGAAAGCATATCTGTCTTTCTTCAAAAATAATAGGGCATATTTTGGTGTGGACTGGACTCCAGACAGTAACATAAGTGACTGGGAAGAGAGAATACGATACGATATTGAAAACAAGATTGCTGAACCCCTATTTGATGGTGAATCAATGACTTCAGAGGACGTTAAGAAGATGTTGAAGGCGGTGGGAGAGGAAGCATCATCGCTTGTTGAATATGATCTGGATGAACCAGCGGCGACAGTAATATTCAAGAACACCGATTACTGGGAGGACGACCAACCTTATCTCATAGGACACTACCAGAACATGACGGAAGGTGAATTTAAGCCGAAATGGCATCGCACTGATCCATGGAGAGGCTACTACGATATTGAGTCAGAGGATTGGAGCGAGGCATGGAGCGATAACATATTATCCTATAGTGAAGACGCACAAGACCTGGAGAAATTCGATAAGGATATGATGGAAATACTGGATGAGGAAATGATACCCTACGCCAGAGCCTTCACCAGAAGCAGCAACCTATTCTCGAACGGGTACTCTCTATTCGTCAAGAAAAAGGATGAGGAAAAAGTCAAGGCTGTTGCAGAGATTCTAGCACTCAAATACCGTGATCCAGGGCGATATGCATTCACCGCCTTAACTGGGAAGGATCCGTCTGAGGCAACGCCTGAAGATTATCTATTCGTGGACGCCGCTAAGAGAATATTCGCAGGAGAAGATGCTGATAAGATCATGGCAGAAATCAAGAAAAAAGCAAACGGGTGAGAAAGAAATGGTGAACGTAAATCAGATATTTAGGAAGGATTGTAGTGTGCTCGGAGGAAAGATGAGACTCACCGCCAAAGGCACGGTGTGTGTGTTGCCCGATGAAGTCAGTAGAAATAACTTAGAGAAGCGAGGTTTCTTCAACGCCCTTAAAGGGGTGAGCAAGAATTATGTGGAGCTTGTGGAGGATGCGGGTTGGCAAGGAAAGAGGCTCCACCTCATTAGCAAAGAAGATGTAGATAACTACTATCACACTGATTGGGACATGTCGGGTATGCGGGAGGTAGGAACTCTTGCTGGAGATTGGAGACCTGTAGACAACCTAGCATCCTTCCTAAAACACGTGTTCGAGCCTGAAGAGGAAGATTGATGAATGGCAGGTGACATCCTCCCCCACCAAATTCTGATGAATTTGGAAGGGGCTTCCAACGGCAAATTCAATTATGGAGTTGAGGTTTGCCGAATATAGTTCCTGCTTCAGCGACTCGGCTTGCTGGCAGGTCTTTATGCCCGCCAGTAGTGGTCGGATCTCCACAGGCGTTGGGTTCGGGCTCGTCCAGCCCTACCGTATCATTAAGTATCACGTTCGCAGAGGCAACATCACGATGAACGACATATCCACAAACGCAATTATGGGTTCGAACAGAGAGGTCTTTGGGAACTCTCCTACCGCATTCGGGGCATGTCTGGGATGTCGGGGCAAATGGCTTGTCGTTGACGACCCGTCCTCCAGCACTTTCAGCCTTGTAGGACAGCATATTCAAGAACATGCCCCAGCCTGCATCCGCAATAGGTTTAGCAAGACAATGATTTTTGAGCATTCCGTTGATGTTGAGGGTTTCGACGCCGATGAATCCGTACTTGTTAGCGATGACTCTGCTCTGTTGGTGCAGGAAATCCGATCGCTGATCGGCAATCTTGATGTGACACTTGGCTACTTTGTAGACGGCTTTTCTTCGATTCATAGACCCCTTCTTTTTTCTGCTCAGCCTGCGTTGGAGTATCTTCAGCCTATGCTCGGACTTGATCAAGAAGCGTGGATTGTCGATTGTGTCTCCGTTGCTCAGAGTGGCGAAATTCTCCAAGCCGACATCAATACCTATCTTATTTTCGGGATGCGGGTGCTTCCGTTTAACCTCCGTCTCGCAGGCGAAGAAAGCAAACCACTGCCCGATCCTGTTTCTTTTTATGGTGAGGGTCTTGATCTTACCCTTCGGGGCTCTGTGCAAAACGATAGGTATGTTCCCTACTTTGGAGACATGAAGTCTTTTATCGGAAAGAAACTTGAAGCCGGACTGGGGGTATGTTATGGAGTGAACCCGCTTCTTGAATCGGGGAAAACCGACCTCAATCCGCTTGCCTGCTTGCTTTTCCTTGACTCTGCGGAAGAAATTAGAGTGGGCTTTAGAAAGTCGATCAGCACAGTTTTGGAGAACCTGAGAATGAGCCTGTTTAAACTTCGTGTCGGAGTCCTTGACCTCCTTGATTATCTGGCACATTTTGGATTTGGTACTAAGCGATGTGCCCTCAGATTTATACTCCTTTTTACATCGCTCAAGAAGCGTGTTATACAGCTCACAGCACAAATCAAACTGAGAATACAGTCGCCCTACTTGCTTTCTGGAAGGATACAATCGATATTTGTAGTTCCTCAACTCCATTATAGTTATTTATTAGATTCAAAGTATATTAACAAGTTCGCTTTCATCCCACCACTAAAGATGGTGGGCTTTCCCGTTCACATGTCGTAAAATGCAAGATGAGGGGCGTATCATCCTATTATCGGGGGTTGTTTTGTGTTTGTTGTTTGTTGGAGTCTTGAGTTTTTCATGCAGTCCTCTTTTTGCTTCTTGTCAGGGCGGTTCTTTTCTGTGTGTTGGTAAGGATGCTGGTTATCGTGTCTGCGATAGGTGCAGTGATTTGTTTGGGAGTTATTGGAAGGTTATGGAGTGTCGGGGTGGTGAATACACGCCTCAGGGGTGGCAGCAGAAGTCGCCGGTAACTGTGATGAAGTGTTTGTATGGTTGCAAGGATGGTGCGTGTTTCGGGGAGTGTAAGAGCAATAGTGATTGTCCTGATGTCAGATTCAGTAGCCCCTTCTGTAAGGGCGGGGATGTGTACCGGCATAGGATAAGGTATAGGTGTAGTGATTACTTATGTGAGGAGAGGCGGAGCTATAGTAAGGTGATGGATTGTCCGGCTGGGTGTTCTGGGGGTGTGTGTTTGGCTGCTCCGATAACAACAACATCAACAACATCAACATCAACAACACCCCCAACAACCCGCTCATCCACCACAACAACCATTCAGATAATCGTGCCCCCGCCCACGGTGAGATATTTTGAGCCCCATCCTATTGTCGTTGATCATGGGATCACGCCAGCGTATGCTCCGAAGAAGGTTGAGTTAACTGATGAGATTGTTTTCGCTATTACGGTAGCGGCGGTTCTTCTAACATTATTTATTCTCTACAAAATCAGCGATTAGTGGTGGCAATCATCAGCAATAACCTTAAATATCTATCTGCACCATATACTTATACTATGTCAGTAGCTGTCCTGACTCTCAACCTCCAAGTAACCTGCATGGGTTTTTTCATTAAGGGGCGGCGAAAAGGTGAAGGCGAGGAGGTATAAACGAAATAGAGGGTGACTTGAAATGGAAGAAAAAACAAAAAGAACTGGAATACAGGCGTTGGCTGTTCTGCTTGTAGCAGGTCTGTTGGTTTTTTACGGTATCCCCCAGCTCACAAAAGAGCAGGCGGTTACTGTCGGAACCTGCTATGATGGAATAAAGAACTGTCACGATGGAGCATGTGAAGAAGGAAAAGACTGTGGTGGAGTCTGCCCACCCTGTGCGAGTGCACCTCCAGCAACTGGGGATGTAGCACCTGCTGAGGGCGGCACTGAACCAGAACCCGAAGAAGCTATTTTGTGTCCAGGAACCCTGGAAACAAAGATGCTGACTGCGGTATACGATTCCTTATCTGAGGACGCCTTTGATCAGTTGAAGGTCAAGTATAAGGCATTCGACGCTGAGACAGGGAAGTATCTGCGGATTGCTGGATTGACTTCAACATCAGCGGATGTAACAGAGTACGTCCCCTGCGGTAAGAGGCTGAAGGTGATCTACCACCTGGATAACGGATCTACCAGCGACATATATCCTGTATCTGAGTACATATTCCCAACGGGATCACAGATACCAACCTCTGCGGAGGCTAAAGTACAGGGAAGCATAAAAACAGTGATCTGGGATACAACCGGCACAGAGTCAGACAACAACATAACAATGGGTAAGGGTCAAACCTACACCTTCTTGAAGCTTAAGGTGCAGGAGAACTCAAGCGATGCAGCAGCACAGGATCTCGTGGAACTAGTCGACTACAACACATCAGCGTTCCAGTCTATAACTGTCGTTGGAGCAACCAAACTACCGGGCGTACCAACCGTCTTCAACACATACGACGTAGCATATGATTTGGGTGTGAGCCTAGACACATATGACTCAGCAGTATACGATGTTGTAATCAAAGCATTGACGGGAGTGAACCCAGGACACGTAGGAAGTGAAGAGAACATAACCTTTAAGACCGTGGACAAATGTGGCTACTTCGCACAGGATCAGGCAACCTTCATAAGTCCCATACCGGGATCTATTGTAGGACTTCAGAGCGATCTGAATGCTGACGTAGGCATAACCGGAGCGAAACAAGGAACAGCGATACTGCATGTGGAATAAACCCCACATCTTTTTTTATTTTTTTTTATTTTTTACTCTCCTTAATCATCACTAATAATCTTTTATGTGCTATTATCTTAATCTCTATTATGGACTTATCTAATTTCACCAAGTTTTTCGCAGCGTTTTGGACGTACCTCCCTAAACTAAACTTGTTGATTGGAACAGCCACATCAACGTATGTGCTATCCAGCTTCATGGGATTAATCCAGAAACCTTATGCTGTGACCTTCAGTACAGAGCACCTAGCAGGCATCCCCAACATGGGTTTACTACTCATCTTCTCGCTCACCCTCTTATATATAATAAAATACGATGAACTGAGGACGGGAATAGATCATAAAGTGCTGAATGCCCTATCCTTTGCCACAATGCTCCTTGCCATGGGAACTGTCCTCTCTCCCTCCCTGCTACAATACATCCCCCTCGTCTACGAGAACATAGACTCAGACGCCATAACGCGGGGGGTTGTTGTAACCTGCTCATGCTATCTCGGAAGCCCAGACAACTACGCACTCTGCGTGGTCGGGCAGATCGCGGACTGTAACAACATCATGTGTGCAAAAACAGGAGACGCGAAATGCAACCAGAGATTCCTGTGGATGTGCGGAGACGACAACAAACTACACCTAACAACCTGCGAGAAAGGATGTAATGATGAAGGAACCTCATGCACCCAAATACCCGAAGAACCAGCATACCAGGACTGCGAGAAAGGAACTAAATGCATAGAAGACACACTATACGTCTGCGACAACCACAAGTGGACGCCCTACAAACAATGCCCCGCAGGATGCAACTACGCACAAACAAACTGCGTGCTAGAACCGATAATAATCTCAACACACATATAGAAAAAGATGGATGCCACAGATGTTTTTTACTCCGGCGTGGAATGCAGCGAAGAAGAAGGCAGATGCGAGGTCTACTGGCTTATCACCCAACCCGGAGGCGTGGTTGAAGCCACATTGGAAATCCCGATAGAGGATGTCGGGGGAGACGCCATAGAAAAAGACGAGATACTAGAAGACATGCTACATAACTCAAAGATAGGCATCAGCACACAATAATATCAAAAAAAAAAATGACAGCAAGAACACAGAACTGTGCGAGACGTGCATTGGAAGTAGACGACTCATTAGACAAACTCAAACTCAACTTATTCGGAGTCAATAATATCTCACGCAAAATGGAGGAATTCAGTAACGCATGCAATGTACCCTCCCACGATACACGTGTCTTGCGGAGAGTTATTGACGACGGAATCAAGAGTTATGATGATGCGAACAGAGAGCCAAGCAGACACACCTTCTCCGCCGCACAACGGATGGTTCTGGTAACTGCATTAGAACAAATATATGGGATGATGTGACAAAAAAATGGTTAGGTTATCTAATATTTGGGCTAGGTTCGAGAAACTCCCTAGTTGGCAGAAGTGGGCACTTTATGGTTTGTTGTTTGGTGCATTGACCTCTTTATCATACTCATATGTGAATGAATTGAATTTCATCACTCTTCCCCTGATTTCAATCCCAATCATCCTCCTGGTTGGAACACTCATTTTTGATGTGGCGGTGTTGGTGTCTGCTTTTTTTGCACCTATTTTTTCCACGGCAGTGTTTTACATGTTTGTTGGCGGATTCCTTGGATTGCTTTATGGAAGGGGGTATTTGACGGCGAAGAATGTTGTTGGGTTTTCAATTATCGGAGTTATGGGATTTGTGATCCTCCAGTTTCTTCCAATGTTCCAGGTTTCTGTGGGTGTTGTGTCGTCGCCGGGTTCAACGTGTGATCAATTCTGTCAATCGTGTGGTGCTGTGGCTGTTCAAACATGTGGTGTTCTCCCTCCTCAAGCCGTCCCTAGTGCGTGTTGGTGTGATATGAGTGCTTCACCTGATTATTTGCCTGATACTTACTCAAGCTTATGTTGTATATGTAGACCCAAATGTTCTATAGAGCTTCAGTTGATTGATTCGGACACGAAGCAACCGTTGCCTGGCGTGAATGTTGGGATTGATCAGGGGATGTTGTCGCTGACTGAATCAACGAATTCCGCGGGCAAGGTTTCAGCGTATGTTGCCTGCGATAAGGACGTGGACGTAACAGTTGCTAAAGGTGCGAGGGGGGAGGGGGGTATTGTGGTTGGTTCAGAAACCACTTTCACAATCCGATCCGGTCTATTGACGGAGGATGTTGTCCGGAGGGTGCAGATTGAAGTCCCCGCCGGTGGCTTGCCTGAGCCTACAACAACCACGACCACACAACCAGCATGCGTGGACACGGATGGGGGTAATGTAGCATACTATGAGAAGGGAACTGTTAGGGATCGGCATGGGAGAGTGTTCTCTGATTTCTGCTACGGTGAGCTCTTAAGGGAACACTACTGCAAAACGGATGAAACAGCGGGATATAAATTACACACCTGCCCCTACGGGTGTGTGGACGGGCGGTGCATACCCCGATCAGAGACCACAACCACAACGAGACCCTCATTTACTACAACCACAACCACCACATTATATCAGACGGTTACAACATCTTCCACAACCTCAACAACACGCAAAACCTGCGTGGAGGGGTGGGTATGCAAGGAATCCTACAGAACCTATGTGAGCCAAGACTGCAAGGACGTTACGAAACAATACTGTCCGCTAGGGTGCTTGAGCGGGGAATGCCTGACAGAAACAACAACCACAACATCATCCATCACAACAACGACAGAGAAACACACCCTGGGAGAGATAAAACCCTGCCTAACCTCTGAGGGGGAAATAGGTCAAACAACATGGATTGATGGACGATGGAGCCCATGCACGGTAAGTTGCACCACAGGTGATGTGAGATCCTGTGTAACAGCCTCAGGGGAGACAGGAACACAGACATGCGTTGGCGGAGTGTGGAAAGAATGCAGCAAGGAAGAAATACCTCTCTGGATGATCATACTAGGAGCAACCGTCATATTAATCACCATACTAATAATCGTATTGAGGCAATAACGGTGTTCGAGAAAAAATCAAAATGTGTCGGAGGTGGAGGGAAATGGTTTGACGAACCCTTGCAGATGTGCCTATACGGCTCGAAAGGGAAATCAGAGATGGAAGCCGGATGCGACGAACTGCTATGCGTCTGCGAAGAACTAGGCGGGCTGGAAGAGAACATGAGGGGGGATCGATGCGTCTGTTTCATCAGGGATAAGCTGAAAAAAAGAGGGGAAATTCTCACAGGAAAACTAACAATGAGACCTATATGGGGTGGATGATGGATTCATGGAATAATCTCGGAAAGACTGGGAAGGTGTTGTTGTTTCTTGTGTTGGGGGCTATTCTATATGCTGCGGTTTCATGCTTCCTCCCGTTTGATGTCTCTCAGATGGCTGTTCTCTCTTTGAGTAATGTGAATTATCTCACCGATGATCCCGCATTCCATGGGAAAAGTGCGTGGTTGGTTAATTTCGTGGTATTTGGCGGGGGGCAGTATCTTAAGGGAACAACCAGTTACGTCACCCCCGAGGCAATAGCCTCTGAGGTGGGTCATGCAAGGAAGGGGTTCACGTTCACCGTGGAGAACATGTATGACTTCTGCGATTACAGGTTCGAGAAATCCGCTCAACTGAATCAATATACTATCCTATGGAAGAAACTTCCAACGGATTTTCTGTTCACTCCCGGGGGTGCTACTGGAGCGTGTGCGAATGATGGGGGGGGCTATATCCTGGTAGCAAATGACTTGCATGTGTGGTGCATACGGAAAGAGATTGTTGGATACGTTGGTTCAATACCCACTCCCAGAGAAAGATGGAGCACGCAGATGACGTTGAAGGTGGATGGGAGAAGCCCGATAACAGAAACAATATCCTCAGCAGACGAAACCTCCGCAACATTCGGGAACATAGGGCACGTCTCCTGGGTGGGAAGCCTCTGGACTGGAATGCAATGCCCCGTATTCGGGGATAAAATCCCAGTATTCCATGATGTGTGGAGGATAGCAAACAAGGACACGTACAGGGATTATCTATTCTACTGGAATCAGGTGGAACGCGATATACGGGAGTGCGGGCATCTTGACGTATCCCCCTTACCTGCATTCTGCAACGCCGGCACACTAGCGAGAGACATAAATGAGGCGAACAAGAAAGCTAGGGTTCTCACATGCTCCGACGAGAAGATACACGGCACCCAAAGAATCGTTGGAGACACGGCAACCATAGCAGTAACCCAGCCGATAGCCGCTCCATCCTTCACCCTACGGCTTCTGGCGGATGAGTTAGGCATAGCCTACCACCTCCCGGAGCCCGAGATCATAAAAGACAAAACCTACTGTGACCCGGACAATACGGAAGCCAGCGGAGGAACACTATATGTTGGGGTTCGGAATAAAGCATCTCAGGCAGGAGCTATAACAACAGTGGTATCATGTGAAGACACGGAGATTGCAGGATACACTCCACGGCAGATGTATGACGCAAAAGAAATGAAGATACTATCTATCCCCCTCACACTCACAGAAACCATAAAAGAGGACATAGAAACCAAATGCACGGTGACAGCCTACGCCTCCGAGAAATCAGACGTATTGGATAAGTACACCTTCTACTGCGGCTGGAAGAATTTCGTAGGATGCACGCCCAAAGCAAGAATGTGCTCTGAAGACAACAAATACGTGGTCGAATGCAGCATGGACGGGAAGGGGTGGGCTCCCATCGAATCATGCAGATATGGTTGCGTGAACGGAGTATGTGGGACAGAACCCACCAAATGCAGCATAATGACGCACGAACCCTGCGAAGGCGATGAAACATGCATCATGGACAGCATGCTCAACACCTACTGCAAGCAACTGAAATGCAGACCAAACCAGGTAGCCAGAGACCATGAGTGCACAACGAAACCAACAATAGACCTCCCAATACTCTGGATGATGATATTCGCAGCAACAGGATTCCTCCTGGGGAAATACCTGATAGAATCCATGAACCTCACCGAAGCAAGACGCAGGATGGCACTAATCCTCATCGCAGCCATCTTCGCACTAATACCTGTCGGCATGGATCTTGCTGGAATGGAACTACCAGACATACAATCCGGATTCCTAACCTGTGAAGCAACAGAATCATTCCCCTTCCAGATTGCAGCAATGCTTGGGCTGCCCCTAGGAACATTCATGTGGTTCCTATCCCTCGGTCTTGGATTAATCTCCGGACTGGTAGCCTTCAGCACCACACGAAACATGAACTTAGGTAGAACAACACAAGCAACAATATCCAGTATTGTAGCAGTAATAACCTGGAAGACGATATGCACAACATTCTGGATCGGGATCCTGTTCGGAGGCATAATCGCAGTCGTAGGCGTACTGTTGCTAGCATTCTTCCCTGAAGCAGTGGCAGGATGGGGACTACGGTTCGCGAAGGGGATGAAATAATCGAAGAGGAAGAAAAGTAAGCTACCCTAGGCTTAAAGCTCGTGGGCTTTCCCACCCACATGTCGTAAACATATCACTCACCCCCTCTGACACTATCCTGCTTTTTATGTATTTTACATATAATATAATGTAGAATGAAATCAAATCATAGAATCTGTTTTCTAGTTATGAGTATGCTTTGTGTTTCCTTAGTTCCGACTGCAAGTGCGTGGTGGAACCTCTCGTATGCTTATGAATATCAGTTAAATATTTCGTATGCTGGAAGCTATGCAACGCATACGTTGCAGCCGATAACCGTAAATATATCTAATTTGAATGGATCAAACACCCCCGCGTTAGCAGTGCTTTATAATAATTCTGGAACATGGGTTGAGCAGGATTGGGAATGGCATTTCGAGAGAGACGGTTCACAATCAGTTAAGTCGTATGTTAATGATACAATTCGTTTCCTGGTGAACCTGACAAACAATACAGTTAATAGAGATTATTTTATCTACACCACCGATGACGGAAGCATTAATGCAAAAAATACAAGTGTGTTTCTATGGTATGACGGCTTCGAGTTAGGGCACATTACAGGGTATGAGAATGAATACTTAACTCCCTCGGATGCAATAGAATCTGGGGAAAAATATTTGGGTAGCTACTCAATTAAATCAGGTATTGGTGTAGCCCGTGTTAGATTTCCAGAAGCCTTTGATTCTGAACACATCTATTTCGGTGTTGCTATGAGGAGGAGTTCCACAACAAATCTCGTTTCTGTTGCGTATCTCGAAGATAATGCTAGAACAAACGCTTTTAGATTATTTATTGATGGAATCTCTTACTCAACAGAAATGATAAAATGGAAGGAGGATGATGTGAGTCACCCAGTGAAGCCAGCGGTAAGAGAACAGTGGTATTATATCATGCTGAAGGGATGTGATACAACAGGTTCTGATACGGTTTGCGATGGATTTTATGTTGACGGAGTCTTAAATGATACCTCCATAGGAACAACGGGAACAGTAACAGATGTGGAATATTTTGCGATATATAAAAATACAGGTTCAGGAGCGGAAACTTTTGATGAGATATATATCTCAGATAACAACTTTAACGTTTATCCAAACCTCCCCACGATAAACGTTGAATCGGAGGACACGCAAGGTTTAAATCCAGGCATCTCAATCACCTTAAATTCACCCGTAGAGGGATATAATTCAACTGTGCAAACAATAACATTTAACTGCTCATATTCCTGCACTGATTCCTCGATAGTTAACGTAAGCCTGTGGGGTAACTGGAGTGGATGGCATAGAAACGAGACTAATTCAACCCTTACTGGTTCAACGGGAACGGTTAAGTTTACAAAATCCCTCCCAAACGGGGAATATAAGTGGAATTGCTATGGCTGTAATAATGAAACAAACTGTAGTTTCGCCGCAAATAACCACACTTTCAGTGTAGATGCTGATATTATTGAACCAACAATTGTTTTGAACCATCCACCAAACGCTTCATCTGGAAACTTATCTTACATATTAAATGCAACAATAACAGATGATAAATCTAATTCACTTGACGTATATTTCTATGTTAATACCAGCCTTTTATCTCTCTCCTTAAACAGAATAAATGATACTACGATATCACTAAACATCTCAGCTATGCCTATCTCTAATGCTTTAGATGGGTTGCAATTCCTTTTCCACTTCGATAACCTTTCCAAGTACGGCGAAACAAACACGCATGTCTATGACTTCTCTGGAAATGGAAACAACGGCACAGTATCTGGAGCAGTCTGGGATAATTTAGGTTGTAAATTTGGGGGATGTTATGTTTTCGATGGAACCGATGACTACATTAATGCTGGGACATCAAATTTAACACTGACAGAAAATTTCACAGTCATGGCTTGGGTTAATGGTTCAAAGAATCAAGCAATAGAAACTCTTATCGCTAAATGGAACATCCAAGACAACTTTAGTAGCTTACCGTTTGAAGCCTTTAATGCTTCTAACATAAGCGGATATAACCTTGGTTCAATGTATAGCGGAACGAAGGGGTATCCCCACCCCATTTTTGATGGTAGGTATGTGTATTGGACACCTAATGTATGGGATTATCAACACTTCCACACATTAGCTATACGATATGATACCACCCTGCCATACAAGAATCTTTCTTCTTGGGAGGTTTTTAATATTTCTACAGCCACAGCATATTCAATCGGAGCATATAGGGATATGGTTTATGATGGGAGATATATCTATTACACTCCATATTTCGAAGCATATATTGCAAGATATGATACAACTGGTTCGTTCAATGAAACAAGTTCGTGGTATGTTTTTGATGCAAAAAACGTATCTAACTGCAATAATCAATGTTACGGATTTAATGGTGCAACTTTCGATGGTGAGTTTATTTACTATAATCCATATAAAAGAAACGGTTCAGTTGTTCATTTTGATTTCATCAGATACAATACATCAAAACAATTTAACTTAAGTTCAAGTTGGGATTATGTTAACCTGACTGGGAATATAGACGGAGTTTCACAGCCAACATATGGGTATTATGAAACCATTTACGTGAATGGGTATGTATATTATTCAACCATTCTTGATGATGAATTTTTGAGGTTTAATACATCCGGTGTATTTAATGACACTGGAAACTGGGATTTAAGAAGTGGAGGACAAGACGGTTGTGGGATTAGTGCGACAACAGATGGTAGATACATATATTTTCTTCCATACCGAACTGCTGGAGTTACATGGCACGGAAGAATCCAGAGGTATGACACATTCGGAGATTTTAATACAGGTGGGAACTGGGTGATTTACGATGCTGGTTCAGAAGACGGGATAACGATACGAGACTTACAGGGTGGAATATACGACGGTAAATATATCTATTTTATAGAGTATCATGATGGTACCGATTCACAGCCACATATACTCCGGTATGATACCACAAAAGATTATACTTTATCTTCTTCATGGGATGCCATTAATTATGGTAGTGTGGATGGATTACCAACTGAAGGGTACAAGGGGGGGTGTTACGATGGTCGATACATCTATTTTGGTCATACGGCAACTAAAAACCCTGGAATTAATGGAGGAAAAGATCTTGCACACGGTATGGCGTTAAGGTATGATACAGTTAAAGGAAACAATGCTTCATTTAGACTGCAGATTAATGCACCTATGGGAGAAAATGAGATGATGGGGCTTGTAAAAGGTGTTATGTTCACTATTTCAGGGACAAATAAAAGCTATTCAGTTATAGGGAACAACACATTCGATGACTCTGAATTACACCACATAGCTGTCACCTATAACGGGACAAATCTTATCATGTACATAGATGGAGTCAAGGAAGATGAAAGAGTGGTATCTCCTGCGATGTCTATTTCAAGCAGTTTAGAAGATATTGTTATTGGAGCATCAACAAGTGATTCAAATGATTTTTTTAACGGCACCATAGACGAGTTAGGTATATTGAATAGAACTTTATCCGCATCAGAGGTTCTGGATAGTTATAGGATTAAAAACGGGACATATAGTTGGTATGTGAACGCAAGCGATGGAACAAACGTAAATAAGTCAGAAGTGAGAGTGTTTACAATAGGCTCAATAAATACCGCCCCCCAAATAACCCTTGTGTCCCCCGCAGACAACTCTACAAGCGTAAGCCTTAATGCAGTCATAAATTACACCTATACAGATGTCGATAATGAAGCAGGAAACTGTGTGCTTTATAATAACTCAGATAATACTGCAATCTGCACGAACAACTCAGTTGCAAACGGCACAACAATACACTGCAATTCAGGTGTGGGAGCTTATTCCACAACATTCACCTATTATGTCAATTGCACGGACGGAACTGATATGACTAAGTCGAGTGTGTGGAATTTTACAACAGAAGCAGCCAAAATCTCATTATCCTACCATCTCCCCACCGAAACAAATGGCACCACAATCTCAACAAACCACACAGAAATAAACCACTCAATCACAATATCGGACACCAGCAACAGCCTCGACACATTCAGATTCAATATTAGCGGGGCACGGAATGTCAGCTCAATAATCTACGACGACGACTTGGTTCTGGCTTTGAACTTCAACAATAATTCAGCCATCGGCGACAACGAAACCCACGTCATGGACATCAGCCAATACGGAAACAACGGCACGATGCATAACGGAACCCAAATCTGCGGGAACCACTCAAGCTGCCCGCATTATGTGGCGGGGAGGTTCGGGCAGGGGATGAGTTTCGACGGAGTGAATGATTACGTGGACTGCGGGAATGATAGTAGTTTGAATATTACTGATGCTGTTACGATTGAGGCATGGATAAAATCATCTTTTTCGGGTAGACGCTGGATTGTGTCAAAGGGCGGTTTTGATCAGTACTGGATAGAAGTGTCAGACAGTGGTGATAAATCAAGGTTCTATATTAGGGATGGGGATGATGCATTCCACTCTTGTTTGGGAACAACTGATGTTACGGATGGGTTATGGCATCAGGTTGTAGGAACTTATGATTATTCTGAGGGGTATGCAAGGGTTTACGTTGATGGGAAGAAACAAGCCACATGTGATTTTTCGGGAAAAAAGATGAAGAATAATCCTACTAAAAAGGTCACAGTAGGAGCTGCGTCTTCGGGTGCACAAAATTTCAACGGCTCAATCGACGAAGTCCGCATCTATGATCGTGCTTTATCCGCTGATGAAGTCTGGCTTCATTACCAGAGTGAGTTCCAGAAATATAATGCTACGGAGTATCGGTTCTATGATAATCTCACGAATTTGGCGGATGGGGAGTATCAGCATTATGGTTGGGCTAATGACTCAGCGGGGGGTGAGGACACCAGCGAAACAAGGTTTTTCACGGTGGATGTTCCCGCATTTTCTGTGTCACTGAATTCACCGCTTGATGACTCTTCCTTGGGTGATGTGATCCCTGATTTTAATTTCAGTGTGTCGGGGGATAGAAGCACATACACGTGTGAGTTGTTTATTAATGATTCGGGGTATGGTAGGGTGGAGAATTGGTGTTATCAGGAGTCAGCTAATGAGTCGACTGCGTGTGGTGGCTTGAACACTGGAACGTATGTGAATACAAGCGGGTGGGGTGCGGGTGTCGTTAATGTTACTGATGGTGATTGGTCGACTGCGGGTTATGGTAGTATCTTGGGGGATTATCTCTACATTAATTACTCTAAGCCCGCGGGTTCGACGAGTAATTCTTTATGGCAGGTTAAGCGGGCTGTGGGTGCGGCATATAATCTCAGCTTATCTGCTGGCTGTTGGAACCAGAATCCTCTCCAGCTTAGGGTGTATGATAATAGTGCTGATGCGGGGAGCTGGTCTTTCTCATGTTTTGATGGTGTGGGCTGGAGTGTATTGAGTTCTGGAGTGACTAAGGGTGTTGCGGAGGAGGCTATGTGGTGGTCGATTGCTGATGGTAACACATCCAATAACACAGATACTGTAATAACTGCTAACACCACACTATCTGATGGACACTATAACTGGTACATCAACTGCACGGTGGATGGGCGTACAAATCAATCCGTGGCAAGAACGTTTATGGTGGATACAACCCCTCCTGTTTGCACGATCATCTCACAAACTCCTGGAGATTTGAATCACAGCTCAAATGGTTCTTTTGTAGTGAAAGTCCACTGTGAAGATGCGACAGGATTTAATCTTAGTGCTTTGGGTATTGGATTAACATTAAACCATTCTGGATGCATGAATGCTTCCTGGAGATTCCCGTCAAACACTAAAGCAGACGGGTATTTAGACATGCAACGTGCAGAGCATAGAAATGAGGGCGAGTGGTATGAGGGCTTATTCTCTAATATCTGGGAGTGGAGTTTTCACGATATTGGCTGTTGCCACATGAACATGACTTATAATGGCACGTGTGCGGCAGGATATTGTGTGAATTTCACCTTCACAAAACAGGATATTCATAGTTTATTCCACTCCTTCTGGGCTCTGGATAAAAATAGCTTAGAACATAGTGAAATGAATTATTTGGATGTTTACACGGGGAATCACGTTATCAGCAAAATATATCTGCCTAAATTGGAAGCGAATGCTACGCTGATAATACACACCTACATAAACGACACGGGGGCGGTTAGAGATACATTAGGATATTTATGCAATAGCAGCAAAGAAACCGACGGAGTAACTACGGGATCCTCTCCAAACTGTGTATATTTCGGTAGTGTTGACAGAGATGACAGTTTTACATATTGCAAAGGGAATGCATGCTATCATGGCTTTTCTATGTTTATTGATGAAAATATGACTGTTGGTGGAGTAAAAGTTGAAGAAGAAATGTTTGTAATTTGGAGAAGCAGTGCAAATTTAGCTAACGCCTGGAAATTAGGATACAGCGATAATACAACATTAATAGGGAATATTTCATTCAATAATTCAGGGCTACTTTATACTAGCTCTGATCATGGAATAACTTTCACCGCTCATAATGGGACAGGAGTAGTATGGGCTGCTGCCGTCCATGATGCTGTGGATATTTTAACTTATCAAATTTATTCTATAGATAATAGTACAGCGAAAACAGGCGGATGGAGTGGATTAACAAAAGATTCTATTGGTGTGGTGCCTGAAGCTCCAGGAACTCCTGCAATAAATCATATTGACGGAGACACAAATAAAAACGGGACTTATTCCGGGGTGTTTGACATTGGATGTTTACTTGGAGAAGACCCAAACGGGGAACCTGTCACAGGAAATTTAAGTTTAAGGAATACTGACGGAAGCTTTAATTACACAATAAACGGAAGCTTCAGCGATAATGGATCAATGATTAACGTCTCATTCAATAGCAGCCTCGTCGCAGACGGAACGTACAGGATGAACCTTACGAACTGCGATAACACAAGCAGGTGCTCCTCAACATTAATAGGTAATTTCACCATAGACAACACACCTCCCTACATAGCGTTCAACACATCAACCACGGCAGCAGGCAACCACCCTCAAAGCTTCATCCAAGTCAACATAACCGCACATGATATTGGGAGCGGCATAGATCTCATAAACATATCACTGTATAACTCCACAGGCGGGTTAGTGGACAGCAACACCTCAGGCAGCTCACCCTTCCTAACGAACTTCACCGGGCTGTCGGATGGAGTATACTACTTGAATGCAACAGTCAACGACAGTGCAGGGAACCTGAACCACACACCCACCAGAACAATAGAGTTAAATACTCTACCCTCATCAATAACCTTAATATCTCCAGCAGACAATAACTGGACACTCGACAACCCAATCAACTTCACATTCAAATACACCGGCGGAGACGCGACAGAAAACTGTAAACTATACATCGACAACGTGCTCGCAGACACAAATGCATCAACAAAAAACAACACCAACACCCTCCTACAGGCTGCGGGAGTCGCTGAAGGAAACCACACATGGAACGTTAACTGCACAAACAACGCCGGAAACCAGAACACCTCACTAACACGGAACATATATGTAGACCGAACCAAACCAAGAATACCGCTGAATTCACCCCCCAACAACACATACGCCCCCAGCAACACACCAACCTTCAACTTCACCGTAATCGACATGGACACAAACCTATCATGTGAACTACTGATCGGCGGAGCAGGATACGGCGAAACAACCGCCTTAAACAACACTCCAACAACCATAACAGCAAACCACAGCCTCCCTAACGGAGTGCACTACTGGAACATAACCTGCTCAGACGAACTCCAAACCAACACCTCAAAAACATGGAACCTAACCGTGGACACAATCAAACCACACATCCAACTCAACCTACCAAACGGCACATCAACAAACAACCAGACGCCCACATTCAACTTCACGGTAACAGACAACATAGACACAAACATGCTCTGCGAACTAACCGTGGACGGAATAACCTACGGTCAAATCTACGCAGACAACAACACAATCACCAACATCACAGCCAACGCAACACTATCCTACGGCACACTGCACTGGAACATCACCTGCACAGACAACGCAACAAACCAGAACACCTCCCTAACCTACCTAATACAGATACTATCACCCACGGTCTCCATGCCAGCTGGATGGAACATCATAGGCTTAACAAGAAACCGAACCTACACCGCAGAAACAATATGCCAGAACATAACCGGCTGCACGGTAACATCCAACTACTCCGGCGGAAACTACCACAGCCACATAAAAGGACTCCCCTTCAACATATTCCCAATAAAATTCGGATACGGATACTTCATCCACCTCTCACAGGCAACAACATTCCTGCAAACAGGCGACGCACTAGTATCTCCCACAAAAAACATAACCGTGGAACTGGAGGAAGGATGGAACATCATAGCATGGGCTAATGAAGTAACAAACACAACAGCAGAAGCCGTCTGCATCGACATCCCCTCATCATACATCAGCAAATACGAGCCAGCAACAGGATTCACAACCCACCTCAAAGGAAATCCATTGAACAACTTCACCGTGGTGGGAGGTAAAGGATATTTCGTTTGGCTCAATCAAACAAGGAATTGGACGCATAACTGAAAAAAAAATGGAAAACACATATCAAAAAATATTAATACTCACATGCTTAATAGCTATAGTAATCCCATCAACATCAGCGTTAAACCTACCTCACCCAATGACGGGAATAGTCTACCAACCCAACGGGAGAGATTACGTCGTGGGAGCCCCTGTGTTGGCAACAAACCAACGCACCGGGGAAGCGATAATGGATGTGGTAGCGACATCAGGCTACTATGAGAACATCGACGCAGGAAACTTCCCATCAGGATACAAGACAGGAGATCAGATACTGATACAGATCACGTGGGCGGACGCAAGATATGAGGGGGAGGCTGATGTGCGGATCGACACATCCCCCGTGCAAATAATCAGACCAATCACCTTGAGGCTAGCGTATGTTCCAGAAGCTGTCTACGTACCCCTACCAACCCCCATAGAACCTGAACCCGTTGTCGAAGCCCCACCCCCTAACGCAACCCCTGTAACATATGCCTCGATGGAGCCGGTGTACTTCATAGGCGGAGAACCTGTGACAACCACCACCCTGATAAACATTACCACCCCCCCCACAACCCAACCAACAATAATGATCCATAAACAGAAATCATTGATCGATAAAATAATAGACTGGTTTACCATTTTCCACCTTTAGTGTTAGTCATCCTCACCAATCATTTTTTATTCTATCCTATCTTAATTTTTAAACGATATGAAAAACAGTTCTTATCTCATTGGGGTATTGTTTTTTTCGCTGTTACTCATAAGTACGGCTTCCGCCAGCATGAATTTGACTGTCACCACCCCCGTTGAGGGTGGGAATTACACATCTCCCATAACTATTAGCGGGATCACGAATGAATCCTCTAACATAACCTGGGAGTTCGATGCGAACGGTACGATATATAAATCAACAAACGCCACGGGTATCACCTCCTTCTCTAATACCAGCACCGCACTAGCAGACGGAAGCCATAATATCACAATCTTTGCATATAACTTCACCAGTGCAGGAGTTAATTCATCTATTGTATTAAACTTCACCATAGACAACATATATCCTAACGTAACAATCAATCTACCTACTGCAACATCATTTTCCGTGAACAATATAACAATCAACACCACCATAAACGATACCAACAACATGGTGTGCGTTTACTCCCTAGATGGGTGGGTGACTAACGTATCATATGACTGTAATTACACAACCTTCGTTACAACAGATGGTAATAAAGTGTTGCGAATCTCTGCGAAAGACATAGCAGGCAACAATAATAACACAGAAACACACTCTTTTGTGGTGGATACCACACCCCCCACCCTATCAATCACAGAGCCTGTAGCGGGACATAGATACTATACGCGGAGAATATCCGTTGAGAGCACAGCGGCGGATGCTACATCAAGCATCACATGTGTCTACTCCCTAGACGGCTTCGTAACCAACACATCATTCACCTGCTCAGAAACCCAAGAAATTGAATTTGAGGAAAGTGAAAACACCCTCTCAATCGGAGTCAAGGATGCACTGGGGTGGGTGACACAAAGAACATCAACATTCGACGTGAACACAGCACTAGTCCAGACCCACATCTGCGGAGATCACTACTGCACCGAAATAGAACTACAAAGGCAGGGGATAACCCCAACAACACAACCCAGATACGGCAGCCAAAAAGACACAGGATTCATACCCCTCCTAGACATAACCACACCAACAATACCCTACATGGACATCAACATAAACCTACCATTCCTCGGAGACGCTCCACTGTGGCTTATCGCAACAACACTAACAACAATCCTCCTACTATTTTACATACGAACCGTGCAAGAAGACAGCAATCTAAAATTGAAATTTTGGTAAAAAAGAACAAAATATAGAGGGAAAAAAGATGATAAACAAACTAGCGGAGTATTGGGATAAAGCAAACCAACTACAGAAAGCGACACTACTTGGTTTATTCGCCAGTGGCATGATCCTCTTCATCAACGGAATAACCGTAGACTCTATGCTACTCTCCCTGGCAGTATGCCTCATAGGGGGAAGTGCAGCCCTCTTAATAGGCAGAGAAACAACCACAAACCGCTTCCTAGTCGGAGCAACCATAGGAGTCGCCCTAGCACTCATCCTATCTCTCACAGGGCAAATAACCCTCCTGAACCCAATAACCCTGGCAATAGTTGCTGTTTCAGGACTAGCAAGCCTAGCATCCTATGAACTACTTAAAACATGGAGCGACTGGAACATCGGATTAGGGGCAGCAATCACCTCCGCAATATTTGCCCTATCCTTCACGGGAATAATGCCAATATCCACCTGGACACTCTACGCATCCATCCTACTAACCACCACAGCAACAGCATACATACTATTACGACTCCAAACCCAGCTACTAAACCACATACCCCAACTAAACCTCGGCAACCTCAACGCAGCATACTACCCCGTCATAGCCTTCCTAGCAGGCGTAGCAGCCCTGCAACTAATGGCAATAATACCCATCACACCCACAGCATACACAATAACAACCGCAATAGACACACCAATAGACTGGATATCAAGCAGCCTATACACCCTAATCATGCCAGCAATGAACTGGGTGGGACTAGGAGGCATAAACGCAATGCCCATGCAAGCAACAACAAACTTCGAAGGAACAATATTCACAACACTAGAATTCGAAAAAGACACAAGAGGATTCACATACAACCCAGCCACAACCCAATCCACAACCAACATACAACTAATCTCACCCCAATCCATGGCAATAACCCCCACAGAATACGTTGGCAACCCCATATGGATCTCCACAACCAAACCCCACGCAATCAAAAAAATAAGCATAAACCTCAAAACAGACAACATGCAAGTACCAGTGGACATACTATTCAACAAACAACAAGCAACAATATCCTCACGATACCTCCGACCCACAGCAACCGCACTAACAGAAGGAGAAACCAGCCAACAAATACTCGTCAAAATGCCCAAAGGAACATTCAAAGTACGATTCACAGCAGTGAGCCTCAGCAACGAAGACGCAAAAATATACGCATCCAAACTAACTCCCGCATAAAATCCATAACTTCGGTGTTGTCGCATCCGCCACCAACGTTCTCCTAGCTGAACATCAGCCAAAAGGATGCGGCAACACCCACCCTACAATAACCCAAACGACACGGTGGGGGGAGGCAACCACCTATAAGCCGATGAATGCCCTGAGCCAGCACAAGGCAAAACCCCCCACACCAGCGAAACCCGTCTTTTATATCTCCTTTGGCTAATAACTAATATGATTCGAACGAAGAGATTTAGAATCGAGCATAACGGGGATGTGACTGGTGTGGGCTTCCGTCCTACGCTCTGCGGCAGAGGCATATCCGATTACGGTCTCCATGTATGCCCTCGAAATATCGGTGCGGGATTAGTTGAAGTAATCCTTAAAGGGGAGGAAGAAGATATTAAGCGATTTCATAGGGATGTTGCGAATCTTAAAATCAGACCAGAAGGCGTCAGGGAGTACTTAACCAATGAACTGGAGGGATATGAAGGAGAAGTCGACTTCAATCTATGCTCCACCGGATTGATTTTAGAGCAGATGGGAACGTTCGTAGATAGTGCAAAAGAATTGACGCAGGTTACACGAACGGGGTTTGAAAACCAGGGCAGAAAATTCGATGACTTAGGCAGAAAATTCGATGACTTAGGCAGAAAATTCGATGACTTAGGCAGAAAATTCGATGAATTAGCGAAAGCAATCAAGAAAGCACTACGATAACCCCCTATAAACTGCCCACACCCAAAAACATTGCACTTATAATGTAGAGAACAACCACAAACAACCCGAATTTTATGATTGAGTTGAAGGTGTGCAAGAATCTTTCAGCGAGCAAAAACCACGATGTTGTGGATATGATCCACATCGTGAGTCCAAGCCCGAGCTGTATCTCTGGGTGTCCATACCATCCAGCTAGTTTTTCAGCGACTGCCAGATGACCTGTCCACAGTGCTGGGATAGCGGTTGTGAACAGGAAGATAATTGTTTTTTCGATGAGACCCATAAAATCTGGATTGATTGTTGGCATCATAAATCCTTGATTTTTTTAGTTACATCCACCATCACTATTTATACACACGTGATAAAATATTAACAGGATCCATTAAATATCAAAAAAAAATGAAAAATAAACTAGCTATTTTTGCAGGGCTTTGTATGTTGGTTTTGTTGTCTGTTGTTTGTGCTCAACCGTGTGGGGTTTTTGGCACAGTGTATGAAGGTGATGGTTCTACTCCTGCGGTTGGGGCGTTAGTTACTGCCGAAAACAAGAGGACTGATGAAATCAAAGAGTATACTACTCTCTCTGATGGTTCTTACGGTATCGACTTCCAAGAACTTTGTGAGGGTGGGGATCTAATTTTCATCCAAGCAAGTAAAGAGGGGCATAGTGGCTCAAGAACAGGATACCTTCCTGCCGATCCCCATTTTTTAACTGATTTTGATATTGTCTTGGGCGGGGGTTCAACTTCTACCACTACTACAACTACTTCAACTTCATCAACTACGACAACCACCCACTCCTCTGGTGGTTTGTCGATATCTCCCTCATCTCTTGAGATTTCACAGAAGGCTGGTGAGGAGTCATCTTATTATCTTACTATTTTAAATAATGGGGGTGGAACGATGATAACGGCGTTCGTTTCAGGCATCCCTACTGATTGGGTGTCCCTCAGCCCACAGACATTTTATCTTAATAGCGGAGAAACACGAGTAATCCAAGTGGAAGTGGACATCCCGGATGATGAGAGCGACGAAGAAGCAGGCTATATTCTAGTTAACTCCCAACAGATACCAATTACCATCGAGATCGAGAAGGAATACTATGAGATCATTGACAGGGAATGGTTTGATGAGGATGAAAGCATATACCTTGACGACTATGAGTTTTTTATCACGAAAATAAGTTCATCCTACATCAAGGTGGATTTATACGAAGATGATGATGAAATTGAAGAGAATGTGCGGTGTGATGAGGACGAGGAAACAGAGATAGGATCACACTTTAAGATAGAAGTACACGACATTAAAAGTAGTGATGAGGTGAAACTTTCATTATACGCTGATGAGGAATTAGAGGATGAGCGGAAAAGCTATGAATACACTCTATTCGATGATGCAACAGTTAACACGGGCACATGGCTTAACTTCGAGTACGGTCAATTCTATCTCTACTTCAACACTGTAGCGGACACTGGAGCCAGAATCGACTACTATGAGACAGCACAACCCCAAACAATAAGCTGTTTCATAGGATCTGATTGCAAGATAGGGGACAACATACTCCTAAAAGTAACATCAATAACCCGAGGAACCAGCTTCGGAACAGGAATGCTGACAGTAACTCTGAAATCAAAAAACCAGTACATGGTCTACCAAAGCAACACCCCCTTCCAGGGCAGCCAACAAAACACCCCCTTCCCGGGCAGCCAACAAAACACCCCCTTCCCGGGCAGCCAACAAAACAACCCCTTCCAACCAAGCCAACAGCAACAAACACTAACACAAGGAAACATATACATTTCCATAGCCGGCGGGAAAATAGCACCCAACCACAAAGTGATATTCTACATAAAAGACTACAACAACATGCCCGTGAGAACTGGTACACTCACTGTGGATGTGGATGAACCCATATCGGCAGACATCAACGAAGGGCTTGCCACCGTAAGATTCCCCCAAACAATTGAGTGCCCGATACTAATCACAGCAACATCAGCAGGATATCAGACAACCCCGCAAGTATTCACCTCCTGCAATGAAGAGGAAGGAGAAGATGGGATATGGTACTCAACCACCGGAGGCAAAGAGGAGGGCGGTGAAACCGAAACAGAAGATAAGTTAACAATCACCAAATCCAAGCCAAAATACTACCTCGACGACACAATAGAACTGATAATAACCTGCGACAACAAAGGAGTTGATGATGCAACCGTTACAGTGGAGTTTCCCGATGATGATGAGAAAGAATACACCACAGACTCAGACGGAAAAATCGAATTCGACGCAAACGAATACGGGACATACAAAATAACAGCCGAGAAAGAAGACTACGATAAAACAAAAGAGGAGATAACAATAAAAGAGAAAACAATGTCGATATCAATCAACCCAAAAAAACCAAAAATAGGGGATACTGTCTCAATCGCTGTCGGAGCAAGTGATGGAAGCTCAATAAAACCCAAAATAACAGTGAACGGACTATCCCTGCCCACCAATGCAATAACCCTATCAAGTGCGGGACAATATGACATACAAGCAGAACTAGAAGGATATGAGACAGCAACCTACACGTTCACCATCGAAAGCCCAGCCACCGTAATCCACCAACCAGAGAACCTAGCTCTAAACGAACCCTACACAATATTACTGGATAAGCCAGCACTATGGACAGTGCAAAGAGACGAAGAAATAATTGAATCAGGAACACGAGCAGAGATAACCTTCACACCCACAGAACCCGGACTATACAGTATCATAGTGGACGGAAAAACAACAACACAATATGAGGTGGGTGGGGGAACCAACATCCTATCCACCGCGGTGATAGTATTCATCGTCATCGCCGTAATAGCAGTGCTCATCCTAGCGAAAAGAAAACAAGCAACAACAGTGAAAGAAGCGGGCGGGCTAAGAGACAAGAAAAAAATGACGGACGTGGACAAAATCGCAGAAAAAATAGCGAAAGGCAAAGACCTAGACGTAACACCCTACTCCTAGACCAAAATGCAGAAAATAGAATCCAAACAGGCGATCGCCATCGGAGCAGGAGCTGTCGGAACAGCATTCATGTGGAAAATACTCAAAAAAAAATTCAGGAAAAAAAGAGAAGGACTATACGTTGACTTTGACGGCACAATATGCAAAAACAAATTCCCAGATGTGGGAGAGCCAGAACCCTACGTCAGGGAAGCCCTCACAAAAATGATAAAAAAATATGATATTGTCATACACAGTTGCAGGACAGCAAAATACTGGACGGAGTTCTTCAAAGACCATAAGCCAGAAGAGCAGGTTACAGTCATAGAAAAATTCATGGAAAAATACAAGATACCCTACACCCGCATAGAAACAGACCACGACAAACCCTTCGCCCACAGATACATCGGCGACGAAGCCATCAACTACAACAACAACTGGGAGGAAATAGCATCCAAACTCTTGGAGGCGGGAAAAAGTGATCAAAAAAGCTGACTTGGTGCTTACAGAAAGATGTAATCTGAACTGCGTTCATTGTCAAAGTAGAGATGCACGTATCACAACATCCACCGGTATCAAAGAGATAAAAGACGTTGAGGTAGGGGATGAGGTATTAACCCTCTCTGGCAAGTTTGCTAAAGTAGAAAAAATATTCTCCCACCATCAGAGTCCAGCAATACTTTCTATAAAACCCCATCACCTCCCCTCTGGGAAGATGACAAGCAATCATGAAGTTCTTGTAATGGAGGGAGGTCTAACGACAAAAATAGAAGCAGGCAAACTAACTTTAAATCATTATCTCATAGCCCCTAAATCCAAAAAAAATAAATTAAATGAACTAAAACAATCCGAATTCTCAACGGAATTTGAAAACTATTGGGCAATAAAAGTGCAGGAACTCAAGTCAGTTCCCTACTCAGGGGAGGTATTTAATCTACAAGTCGATGATCCAAACCATAGCTATGTTGCAAACGGAATTGCTGTTGGAAATTGTTTCATGTACGACGCAGGCAATAATCGCACCATCCGGGAACCCTCCCAAAAACAAGTGCTTGATACTTTTGAAACTCTCGCATCTAATGGGATTACTAAATTGAATATGTGGGGTGGTGAGGTTCATCTACGCCAGGATTTCTATGAGATTCTCAAGGTTGCATTGGATATGTTCTCCCAAGTGAGCATACAGACTCATGGGGCGATTGAGACCTATCTGGGGTTCATCCACAAAGACTATCCTACTCTTGGTGTTCATGTGAGCTTGGAGGGGTGGGGTAAAGATGATGAAGTAATACGTGGGCGGGGGCATTTCCTGAGAGCCAAACGCAATATTGAGATATTGGCTCAACAATTAGGGGAAGCTCTGACGATAAGAACCACCATATTCAATGGAAACAACGTCATCCCCCTCATACAGGTGGCGTTGGATTTAGGTTGCTCTTGGGTTGGTGTCAGATTCAAACCAGTGGGGCGGGGGCAGAAACTCCTGAAGCTACAGCCGTCTCAGGAACGGCTTGCTGACTTATACCGGCTTGTTGCATCAATACGGAAGTCCCACAAGAACATTCTGCTGGAGGAAACCCCCTTCTACCTCTATGATGAGTACCTCTCCCAGAAATACCAGAATTATTTCCTGAGGAAAGGGTTCGCCTGTGAGTGGGGTAGGCGGATAGTGGTTGACGTGGACGGTAGGGCTTTTCCATGTCCATACGCTATGACGGATTCATTAGGTCTCGGTTCAATACTTGAAGATGACTTCAAGGTTATCGAAGAAAACTACAGAACACTCATAAAACAACGCCAGAACACGGAATTAATAAGCCAATGTAACATCTGCCCACTACGTGATGCCTGTTTCGGGGGTTGCTCGATTTATTCATTATTTAATGAGGATAAGCGGCTGGGTGATCCATTATGCCCAATTCCCTCACTACTTAGTGGAAACGGAAGCCAAAAACAAAAATAGGTGATATCAAAATGCGTGAAGAATTAACAAAACACAAAGTAAAAATAGAACAACAAAAAGACGGCAAAACCTACGGTTGCATACTGGATGAAAACGACCCACGGGGGGACGCAGTATGTTTTGTTGAGGGTGAGGGCATAGAACGGATTAGCGGAACCTTCAAGACGATAGAGGATGAGAGCACCATAAGAACAATTCCAATGACCTCGATAACTGGCACACAATCTCAGGTAGAGAAGATGGATTTGCATGATTTTGTCGCCGATAACCTGCCCATCTGGCAGAGACAATTAGAGTCCAAACGGAGGCGGGGGCTTGGCTCGGAGGTTGTTGATAAACTTAAGAACATGGTGGGGGGTGACTGAAATGGCAGGTCAATCACCCCTCCCTAACCCCTCTTGAGGGGGTGAGGAAGGGGCTTGTTCCGTGAGGGGCGAGGGCAACTGGTTGATTAGGGGGTACAAAAAAAGAGAAGATGGAAAATGTGCAGAAGTTAGTTGGGAGAGA
>Ga0164313_10000252_pt1 | contig 40498 bp, 32 predicted proteins | sample GuaBasSedimGuay4_FD_113735 | JGI IMG/M metagenome (GOLD analysis project Ga0164313, IMG submission 113735) | Subseafloor sediment microbial communities from Guaymas Basin, Gulf of California, Mexico - Guay4, Core 4569-4, 0-3 cm | ecosystem: Environmental > Aquatic > Marine > Hydrothermal vents...
GAGCTCTGCACAGGCTTGTTCATCAGTACAGCCTCTTCATGTGCTTGGTCACTTCAAACCGAGAAATCCACGGCCTCTTGTGTGTGTCTTCCATCAGGTCCCAGTATGCACCTCTCGCGAGAGCGTTCACTACTGAGTCGGGATACCGGTATCCCCAACGCGGGGGGCTCCCACCCTTTGCTTCAAAGCTGCGCTGGAACTCGGATTGCAGATACTCATGCACACCCCAACGCAGCTCATTCAGCATCTCGGCGATCGTACCCGCGTGGTAGATCAGGATGTCCTCACGGAACCTGGCGTAGAACTCCTCGAGAACAAGTAGTGCCTCTTCAAAAGTCAGCTGCAACCCTGAGCGCGCCAAGATCGCCCGCAGCTCGCGAGCCGGACCGGCTCGCCTGAGCATGCTGTGCTTCGATGTGTTCCCGCAGATCTTGAGAAAGGTGATCCTTGGAATCTTGGCTTCTAGCTCAGCGTCGTGAGCGGGAAGCCACAAGGGGATCGTAGCTTCGAAGTTCAGCCATTCTGAGAACGCATTGACCGCCTGCCTTAACGGCCGAGCATCACCATCTGTCCCTAACTGCGGATCGCTCACTACGTCGCGCAGCGCGCCGAGGAATGAGCGCTTGCCCGGCACGATCTCCTTGTCCGCGACCGACAGATAGTCGTGAAGCAGCACGTAGAAGTAGTTCCGCTGGCTCATGCTCCAGAAGCGAACTTCAACCTCCGGAGATGTGCCGAGGATCTGGAACACCTCACGGTTCACCATATCGTTGACCTGATCGACTGTCGTCTTCAGGAACAAGACTTCGACTTCGGCGGACGTGAACTCAGTGGGCATAACTATTCATCGACAGAACTCGGTTGAACCCACGCCCGAGCGGGCAACGCGTTGGGGGCGGGCATCTTCGAGCCCTGGTTGGCGTTGGGTTCACTGAGCTCTCTCCGGTCCTGTTGCTCGCATGATACGCCTGTCAGAGCTGGTTGGGGCGGTGTGCTCGGAATCTGGCGCGGTACTTATTCCGGAGTGCTTCGCAGACCTTTGTTTGGGGCGGGGATGCGGTGACTTAGGCGGCGAGGGCCGTGGGACGCGTTCTCATTGGTGAGCGCATCGGAGGGCCCGGTCACTCGTCACCATCCCGCTTGGGCTGGGGCAGGTTCAGGGCGTCGAGGGGGCTGCGGATGGCGCCGTAGCCGCGGTTGAGCACGTGGGTGTAGATCATGGTGGTCTTGACGCTGCTGTGGCCGAGCAGCTCCTGGATGGTGCGGATGTCGTAGCCGGCGGTCAGCAGGTGCGTGGCGAAGGAGTGCCGCAGGGCGTGGGTGGTCACTCGCTTGGTGAGACCGGCGTCGCGGGCGGCCTGGCGCACTGCCTTCTGCAGCACGGTCTCATGCAGGTGGTGGCGGCGGCGCAGTCCGGTGTCGTGGCAGGTGTGCAGTCGCGTGGCGGGAAACACCCACTGCCACGGCCAGGTCCGCCCGGCCTGTGGCATCTTGCGGTGCAACGCGCCGGGCATCTGGACCCAGCCGGCGCCGGCGGCCACGTCGAGCTCGTGCTGGCGACGCACGCGGATCAGGTGCTGCTTCAGCGGCGCGTCCAGATCGTGTGGCAGCATGCTGCGTCGATCGCGGTCGCCCTTGCCCTGTCGCACGCTCAGCTCGTGAGCCGAGAAGCCGATGTCCTTGACGCGCAGGCGGCAGCACTCGAGCAGGCGCAGTCCGGCGCCGTACATGACCGTGGCCATGAGCCGCGGCGTGCCGTCCATGGCTCCCAGCAGCGCCGCCGTCTCGTCGCGCGTCATCACCACGGGCAGGCGCCGTGAGCGCTTGGCGCGGGCCACGCCCTCGATCCGCTTCACGTCCCGGTCGAGCACGTGCCGGTAGAGGAACAGGAGCGCCGCCAGGGCCTGGCTCTGGGTGGAGGCCGAGAGCCTGCCGCCGTCGGCCAGCGACGAGAGGAAGCTCTCCATCTCAGCCTCACCCAGATCGCGCGGGTGCCGCTGGCCGTGAAACGCGAAAAAGCGCCGCATCCAGTGCAGGTAGGCCTTCTCGGTGCGCGCTGCGAGGTGCCGCAGGCGCATGCGGGCGCGGATGGCGTCCACCAGCCGCAGCCGCTTCGCCGACGCGGGCGCAGGGCCCGGCGTCTGGTCGCTGGGCGCCTCCTCACGGGACTCATGGCCCTCTTCACCGGACTCATGGCCCTCCTCACCGGACTCACCGGACTCATCGACGTCGTCGGGCTCGTCGTCAGAGGTGTCGGGTTCAGGGCGTTGCATGATCGCTTCCACCGGGCCGACGCGAGACGCGCGACTGGCGGGAGAGACGGCGCGCCCAACGCGACGTAACGCTGGCGCAGCCAGCCCGTCGACATCACACAGACAACCCCGCCGCTCAGAGGAGCTACACCCGTTGGGCTCCCGGCCAAGGCCCCGGGGAGTCGTCGGGCAACTCCTGCAGCTGCTGCTGGGTGTCGAACAGGCGCAGGCCGCGCTTCTCGTAGGCGGCGCGGGCGCTGGGATGATCGAGGGAACAGGTATGCAACCAGACGCGACGAGGGCCCAGCGACCACGCTCGGCGCAGGGCGGCCTCCAGCAGGGCGCCGCCCAGGCCGCGGCCGACCCAGGCGGGCAGCAAGCCGAACGACGCCAGCTCCACGCTCCCGGTGGCGGGCTGATGCTCCAGCTCGAAGTAGCCGGCGGGCGCGCCGTCGTCGGTCAGCAGCCAGGTCTCCAGCTCGGGGCGATCGAGCCAGTCCATCCAGCGCGAGTAGTCCCAGGCCAGCCGGTCGATCCAGAAGAGGTCGCCCCCCACCGCGGCGTACAGGCCGCGGTTCAGCTCGGGCGATGGCTGGCCGACCCGCTCCAGCCGCGTGTGTGCGGGCAGCGGACGCGAGGGCACGAGCTGCCCTGGGTCGGTCATCTCGAGGTGCCAGACGGTGACCTGTCGTTGCATGCTGCGGCGAACGCTACCAGCCGGAGCCACCCACCACGTAGGCAAACTCATCCGCGAAGTCGCGGCGCTCGGTCGTCCACTGGCCCGTCTGCTCGGCGAAGGCCTCGGTCTCGAAGTTGAGGATGCCGAGCACGAAGAAGTCCGCCTCCATGCCCTCACTTCCGGCCGGATAGTGGTGATAGCGGTAGTGAAACGTCTCGTCGTTGAGCGGGTCGGAGAGCGGCTGGTGCAGGTAGCCCTGCTCGACCAGCTCGCTCACGAAGGCGCCGTCGAGGGTGGTGTCCCAGCCCTTGGCGCCGTGCTCGTCGTCGTGCTCGGGAAGCGCGCCTGTGTCCAGCAGGTACTCGTCCAGCGCGCGCACCAGGGTCTGGATGTCCTGCAGCCGGCGGCCATCGCGGGCGCGCGCGGCGCGGCCGCCCAGCGCCGGGATCATGACTCCGGCCAGGATGGTCAGGATGGAGATCACCACCACCAGCTCCACCAGCGTGAAGCCGTCCGTGGCGCGGGCGCCGGCGCGGGTGCGGGCACGCCCCCCCGCGGGTCGCAACGGACGCAACGGACGCAACGGGCGCTGCGAGCGACGCGGAGGCCCGGCGTTCGTCGCGAGCCAGCCCAGGGTGCGCAGCGCAGCAGCCATCGGCCCAGGCTCAGCCATCGCCCTCGGCACCTTCACGGCTCGACGCCGGGAGGCTGGCCGCCAGGGCGGCCAGCCCTGAGGCCGCCACGGCCCTGGCCTCCGGCACGCCTTCGGGGCTGCCGGTCGCCGAGTCCCCATCGAAGGGCGCCCGACCCGGCGTGGAGGCTGCGGAGCCTGCCGTCAGCCCGGACGAGGTGCCGGCTGTGCTGCTCAGCGGCTCGAGCAGCATGCGCACGGGTTGGCTCAGGTCGGGGTGCGTCAGCTCCACCCGGTCGCGGTGGATCTCGACGACCTCGAAGCGCGTCCCGGGCACGGCGTCACCCGGTCTCAACAGGTACCCGTCCAGCAGGGCCACGCCCCCGGTGGGGCCGGCCAGCACACCGCGCAGCTCCATGCTGGCAAGGGCCAGGGTGGGGTCGACGGCCGGCGCGAGCGGCGGAATCCCGGGGGGCTCGGAGCCTGCAGCAGACAGGACCTCCAGCGCTTCGAGCGGCGCTGTGTCCAAGGGCAGCGGGTCGCTGTCGGGGTGCTGACGCTCCAGCAGGTCCTCGAACATACGCGCCCAGTCCACGCTGTCGTCGTCGCTGCTGGACAGACCGCTCGGGGCGCTGGCCTCGAGGTTGGGGCTCGGCCCGGAACCCGGGGCCGAGTCGATCATCCGGTCTAGGACCCCGGCCTCGCCGCGCAGTTCATCCCGCTTCTCCGCCAGGTTGGCGGCAAGCAGGTCGGCCTTCGTCTTGGCGGAGGCCACGGGCAGGCCGCCGTCGGCCTGCGTGGCGTCCTGCCCTCGCGGCGCAGCGCGCGTCGCCGCTCCCGACGCCTGAGGGCCGCCCATCGCGCCGCCCAACGAGGTGTCCGTCGCCTCACGAATCGTGGCGCCGGTCGCAAGGCCCTCAGGCATCGTGGCGCCGGTCGCAGGGCCCTCGTCGCTCGTGGCGCCAGTCGCAGGGCCCTCATCCATCGCGGCGCGGCTCGCAGGACTCCCACCCGACGCGGGGCGATCGCCCGGGTGGACGGCGGCGCTGGCTGGCGAGTCTCCCCCCAGGTCGCTGCCCAGCAGGCCGCGGGCCAGCACGGCGCCGGCCACCAGCAGGGCTCCCAGGGCGAGGGCCAGCTTCTTGGGGTTGCCGGCCTGCATCAGCCCGGCCCCTTGAGCAACGTGGCGCTCAGCGGGCAGGCCAGGCGGTCGGCCACCAGGGTGAAGTGGGCGCTGTTCTCGCTGAGGGTCAGCTCCAGGGACAGCAGGCGCAGGGGCTCGGGCAGCTGGCGCAGCAGGCCGCTGAAGAGCAGCACGCCCGACACGGGCCCTTGGCCGCTGATGGTGTAGCGCGTGGCCGTGAGCGGCGTGCCCACGGGCGCGAACGACACGTCGCTGCTCGCTTCGGCGTCGTCCTCGCTCCCCAGGCTCTCGTCGCCCCAGGGGTCGCTGTCGAGCTGCTCACCGCCCTCGGCACCGCCCTCGGCACCGCCCTCGGCCCCGCTCACGGCGCCCAGGACGGTGCGCAGGGAGTCCATCACCTCGCCTTCGCCCAGGGGCTCCAGGCCCTGCTGGATCTCGACGCCGGAGAGGCTCAGACCACATGGACCGGCCACGGCGATCAGTCGGTTGCGCAGCACGATGGGGTCGGTCTTCACCAGCCAGCGCCGGGCGCGCTCGGCCAGGTCGGCGCGCTCGCTGCCCAGACGATCCTGCCAGCTGTCGAGCTGCCGGTCGGCGCTGTGGTAGCCGCCCACGGAGCTCTGCAGCGCGGCGATCTCCTGCAGCAGCTCTTCGTAGGCCTTGCGCGCGGGCAGGGGCACCGCAGCCAGGCCGCCGATCAGCACCAGCGCTACGCCGGCCTGGATCAGCCGGCGGCGCAGGACGGGCTTGCTGCTCTGAGCATCCGCCTGCAGCGACTCGGCGTTGAGGATCGGGACGATGGTGCTCATTGGAGGCGCAGCTCCACCCTGAGCTCTTCGGTCACGGCGTCGCCCCGGCGGGCGAAGGCCAGGCTGCCCCGCTCGGCGCTCAGGTCCTGGGCCCACGGGCGACGCTCGAGACGCGCCAGGTACGCGGCCAGATCATCGGCTCCCCCGCCGGTGAAATCGCCCGACAACGAGAGCTGCAGCGCGCCCTCACCGTCGTACTCGTTGCGCAGGTCGACGCCGTCCAGAGCCACACCGTCGGGCAGCGCCATCAGCGCGTCCAGCACGGGGCGCACGGGGTCGTGCTGCGCATCGGGGACCACCGCCAGGGACCCGGCCCAGGCCTCGCGCAGAGCCAGCTCGTCGCGCAGCCGGGCGCGCCCGTCCTCGTCGGAACGCAGGCGCTCCTGCTCGGCGGCGAGGGCTGCGCGGTGGGCGCCGACGGACAGGTTGCCTTGGTCGGTCTCGGCAAAGTCGGCGAAGCTGATGGACGCGGTCAGCATCAGGGCGGCGCCCATGCCAGCCAGCACCCAGTGGTCGCGCGGGGGCGGGTCGGGCAGCAGGTCGAGGCTCTGGTCCTTGCCGCGCCCGCGCTCAGCGCCGTGGTGCAGCAGCGCGGCCAGCACGGTCAGGCGGTCGCTGCGCCCGCTGTCCACCTCGCCCTCGGCCGAGAGCCTGACGTGCGCGGCGGAGATGCCCATGCCTGCCTCCACGCGCTGCTCGAAGTCACGCGCGCGGGAGGGGTCCAGGCCCGTGTGCCAGACCACGTCCGGCGCCCGGCCGCGGTTGCGCTCGCGCACGAAGGCGACGGTGCGCTGCAGCTCGGTGATGCCGGCGTCCACCGGGTCGCCCACGGCGTCCACCAGCAGGTCGCCCAGGAAGCGCGCGTACTGCGGGCTGCCTCCGGCGTACACGCCGATCACCACGGACGGCCAGCAGAAGCGCACGACCAGCTCGATGCGGTCGTGCTCGGGCGTGGCCGCGCGCCCCAGCATGTCGAGCAGCGCCACCGACGGAGGCAGCACGCGATCCACCCGCAAGCCGGCCCGGCGCAGCTCGCTGTTCAGGCCGCTCATGAGGGGTTGCTCGGCCCAGGCCACCCAGCAGCGCGTCTTGGGGTCGTCGTCGTGTCGCGGCGCCACGCGCAGCAGGTCGGCCAGCACGGGCGCGTCCTGCGTGGGCAGCTCCTCACGCACGTGCCGCCCCACCAGCGCGGACAGGGCCCTGCCCTTGGCCAGGGGCAGGTCGGCCAGGCTGGCGCCGGTGAGCGAGTCGTCCACTCCCAGGCAGGTCAGCCGGCGGCCCAGGTCGTGCTTGTGCATGACATCGCGCAACGCGGCGGCCACGGCGGCCGGGTCCCCGCTGGCGTACTCCGGCGGCAGCTCGGCGTCGCCGAGATCGACGAAGCGCTCGACGTGCAGACCGTCGGGACCCAGCGACAGGCGGGCGATGGCCACGCCCAGGGCGTCAGCCAGAGCCACCGTCCCTCGCAGGGTCCGGCGTGAGCAGAGGGTCAGGAGTTCGCCAGGCAAGGACTCGCCTCGGGGGACACAACGTATGGACCTGTCGGCGCCCGTGAGACGCGGACTTGAGGCCATCCGGCGGGCGCCCCGGGCCGCGTTGCGGGCTGGAGGGCTTCAGTTCTGCACGTGGTCGGAGCGCACACCCATGACCGGGCCGACCCGGGGCCAGGGCTCGTAGTCGTCGCCCCAGCCGTCGGTCTCCCAGACGCTGGTGTCGCCGGGCAAGTAGCCGCCGCCGGCCAAGCTCCCCAGCAGCTTGCTGAGCGTCTTGTTGAGGGGCGCGTCGGGCAGGTGCGTGGCATTCCAGCTGGCGATGGCGGAGTCGAGCGCGCGCATCTCATCCAGCGTGATCCGACGCCGCAGGGGCGTGACGTCCACGTCGAGCACCAGGTCGTCACCCTCGGCCACCCCGGCGCTGCTCCCACCTGATCCAGCTGACCCGCCGTTGCCGCCGTTGCCCCCGTTGCTCCCGTTGCCGCCGTTGCTCCCGCCCTGGCCCTTGCCGTTGCCCTTGCCCTTGCCGTTGCCGTAACCCATGCCTTGGCCCTTGCCCTTGCCGCTTGCGCCGTCGTCATCGCCGCCGCCGCTGGAGCCGCCGCTGGAGCCGCTGCCGCTGGTGCTGCCGGGGCCGCTCCTGGTCTCCAGCTTGCCGTTGGGTCCGGCGCTGATGATGCGCAGGGCGCTGGCGCCGCCGGTCCTGACCTTGTACTCGCGGCCCCAGGCGTCGCGGGCCAACGCGGCGTCCTTGCCGGTGGCCCCCGCGCTGAGCGCTCGCAGGTAGGGGCCGGTCCAGCCGCGCATGTTGGAGCTGTTCGTCTCCAGGTCCGCGAACGTCGGCGGGAAGCTGCCGGTGTCTTCAAAGTAAGCCGTGATCGAGCCGCGCAGCCGCTCCAGGCGACCCTTGGTGTCGGCGATGCGCGAGCGCGTGAGGCTCTTGCTCACCACCGGCAGGGCGGCCCCCGCCAGGATGGCCAGGATGCTCATGACCACGATCAGCTCGAGCAACGAGAAGCCGCTCTGACCACGCCGCTCAGGCGGCCTTGCGGGCGCACGGCACGCCGGGCTCGCACGGCGGACCGGGTCCTCGCGGCAGACCGCTGTGTCGCCGGGGGCCACGAGCGTCGCAGAATCCAGAGCGGGGCGCGCGAGACGGAGGTCCTGAGAACGGGAGGCGACGTGCATGTCAGTAGGACTCGTACAGGGAGAACACGGGCAGCAGGGCCGACAGCAGGATGAAGGCCACGAGCACGCCGGAGACGACGATGATGGCGGGCTCCATCAGGCCCACGGCGCGCTGCACGCGGCGTGGCAGCTCCTGGGACAGGAAGTCGACGGCGGAGCCGAGCGTCTCCTCCAGCGAGCCGGCGTTCTCGCCCAGCTGGATCATGCGGCGCACCAGCGGATGCAGGCGCGCGGACTGGTTGATGGCGCGGGCCAGGGTCTCGCCCTCGCTCACGCGGTCGGCGGCGGCGTGCAGTCGTGCGCCGAGCTCGGCTGAGCCGGTGGTGTCGGCGGCCATGCGCAGGCTGGTCACGGCGTCCACGCCCGAGGCCAACAGGGTGGCCATGGTGGACACGAAGCGCGCCTCGGCCGACATGCGGATGATGCCGCCCACCACCGGCAGCCGGAACAGCATCCAGTCGAAGGCGCGCCGGCCGCGGGTGGTGCGCAGGGCCAGGCGCAGGCCCACAACGAAGCTCACCAGGCCGCCGGTCAGCGGCGCCCAGTTGTCGATCAGGAAGTCGGAGCTGGCCACCAGGAAGGCCGTGCTGGCGGGCAGCTCCACGCCGGCCTCGAGGATCATGCCCATGATGCGCGGCAGCAGGTACGTCAGCAGCAGCACGATCAGGCCGATGACGCACACGATCAGGATGCCCGGCTGCACCAGGGCCTGTCGGATCTTGCGTTTGACCTCGACCTGGAAGGCGATCTGGCGGCCGGCGCCCTCCATGGCGGCCTCGAGCGCGCCGGACTGCTCGCCCGCCCGCACCATGGCGCCAAAGGTGACGTTGAAGCTGTGGGGGCGCGCGGCGAAGGCGTCGGCCAGGGTGGTGCCGCCGCGCACATCCTGCACGATGCCGTTGAGCAACGCCTGCACGTGCGGCGGGCGGTCTTCGCCGAAGTCGCTCAGGGCGTCCACCACCGACAGCCCGGCGCGGCAGGTGAGCGCGATGTAGCCCGCCAGCTCGGCCACGTCGGCGGGCTTGAGACGCGCACCGCGCTCCGGCTTGGGCGCGCTGCCGGCGCGCGCGCGGGGCAGGCGCAGCAGGGTCAGGCCCTCGCGCGAGAGCAGCTCCAGCAGCTCGTCCAGGCTGGCGGCGCCGCGGCTGCCGCGCACGCTGCGGCCGTCGGCCGACACGGCCTCATAGCGCCAGGTCTGCTCCACGTCAGCTCACCGGCCCGTCGGCCGCGGGCGGCGCTGATGGCTGCGCCGGTGACGTCGGCGCTCTCGCCAGCGGTGACGGTGACGAAGAAGAAGACGACGGCGGTGACGGTGACGGCGACGGCGACGACAGTGCCGTCGGCGACAACGCGCCCGCCGACGGCGGCTCCGATACCATTGTCTCGGGTTGCACGCCGTCGCCCGCCACGCTGGTCAGGGTCGGCGTCACGCGCAGGAACTCGGCCACGGTGGTGCGTCCCTCCAGCACCTTCTCGCGCGCGTCGTCCAGCATGCTGCGCCGGCCGCGACCGCGGGCGTGGTCGAGCAGCTCGTGCTCGCCCCCTCCCTGGGCCACGATGCGGGCCGAGGTGTCGTCCATCACGAACAGCTCGTAGACCGCCATGCGCCCGGCGTAGCCCGTGCCGCGGCAGGCGCTGCAGCCGACGCCCTCCACCAGCTCCAGGCCTTCGGGCTTGCAGCCCAGCGCCAGGCCTTCCTCGGCGGTGGCGGGCCGCTTCTTGCCGCAGCGCGTGCAGATGCGACGCACCAGGCGCTGGGCCACCGCGCCCGAGAGCGAGCTGGCCACCAGGTAGCGGTCGATGCCCAGGTCGAGCAGGCGCGTCACGCAACCCACGGCCGAGTTGGTGTGGATCGAGCTCATGACGAAGTGGCCGGTGAGCGACGCCTTGAGCGCCACGTCGGCCGTCTCGCCGTCGCGGATCTCGCCCACCAGGATGATGTCGGGATCCTGGCGCAGCGACGAGCGCAGGCCGGCGGCGAAGGTGTATCCGATGGCCGTGTCCACCTGGCTCTGGCGCACCAGCGGCTGCTCATACTCGATCGGATCCTCGATCGTGATCACCTTGCGGGTGAGCGAGTCGATCGACGACAGCAAGGCATACAGCGTGGTGCTCTTGCCGCTGCCCGTGGGCCCCGACACCAGCAACATGCCGTTGCTCTGGCTCATGAGCGCGTCGAGCTCGTCGCGCTCGGGGCCCACCAGCCCCAGCTCGTCCAGGTTGAGCGAGACGGAGGACGTGTCGAGCACGCGCAGCACGGCGTTCTCGCCGTGGTTGGTGGGCATGATCGAGACGCGGATGTCCACGCTGCCCTGCCCTCGCTCCAGCTTGATGCGGCCGTCCTGGGGCAGGCGCCGCTCGGTGATGTCGAGCCCGGCCAGGATCTTGACCCGCGCCAGCACGCCTGTGCAGCTCTCGACCGGCCAGTTCTCGCCCTGCTCGAGGATGCCGTCGATGCGGTAGCGCACGCGCAGCAGCTTCTCCTCGGGCTCGATGTGGATGTCGGTGGCCATGTTGCGCAGGCCGAAGTCGAGGATGCGCTCGGTCACGGAGACCACATCGTCAGAATGGGCCGCCGCTTCCACGGCGCCGGCGCGGGGCGGCGCGTCGTCGTCGCTCTCGCCGTTGCGCAACGACTCCAAGTAGCGGGTGATGGCGGCGTTCAGCTCGCGCGGCGACGTGGCCACCACGCGCACCTGACGCCAGCAGTGCTGCTTGACGGCGTCGAGCGCCAGGATGTCCATGGGTCGCGCCATGGCCACCACCACCACGTTGCCCTCGCGCCGGACCGGGAACACAGCGTGCCTGCGCGCGAACTCCGCGCCGATGTCCGGCAGCAGGGTCGCGTCAGGCGTCACCTCGTCCATCGAGATGTAGGGCACGCCCTGCGACTCCGCCAGCACGCGGCACAGGTCGTCCTGCTTGAGGAAGCCCATGCTCACCAGCACCTCGCCCAGGGTGGAGCCGGTGCGGCGCTGCTCCTGCAGCCCCGTCTTGAGCTGCTTGTCGCTGATCAGATGGGCCTGCACGAGGCGCTCGCCCAGCCGCATGGGCGGACGCGGCGTCTTGTCGGGCGTGTTTGCGTCGGGCACGGCGGGGACCTCGCCGGGGGCGGGACGGAATCTGCTCCTGATGGTCCATCGGCGAGGGCGGGGGCCGTGCTTGAGCGCCGACGCGCCGGGCGCCACCGGGCGTCGCTCGCGCGCCCGCTGCCCTGGCGCCCGACCCCAACGTGGCGTCGCCGCCCGCAAGCGCAGCTGACGGGCCCAAGTGCAGCCGACGACCCCAAGCGCGGCGACGAGGGCCTCAAGCGCGGCGACGGCAGCGGCCGAAAGGGGCGCGGACGGACTGTCCCCCCGCCACTGCGAGCCTGTCCATGGCCCCAGCACCCCTGTTCGCACGCGCCCTGCTCCTGGCGGGCTGCGCCCTCAGCGCAGGCTGCGCCTCCGATCTGCCCGACGTGGTCAGCGGCCAGCACTACCGCGACGCGCTCGCGCGCTGGGACCGCTCCATGGCCCAGCAGCGCGCGGGAGAGGGCCTGCCGCGCACCAAAGACGAGATCCCTGCCCAGCCCGAGGCGGTGCAGCCGGCGCCGGTCGAGCTGCCGCTGCTGGTGCAGGATCCCACGCCCTACGGCTTCACCCTGCGCGACGCCGAGCTGGGCCAAGCGCTACTGCTGCTGGGCGAGCAGGCCAGCCTGAACGTGGTGCTCGACGGTGACTTCTCCCAGACCGTGCGCCTGTCCCTGCCCGGCGTGCGCATCCAGTCGGCCATCGAGACCCTGGTGCGCACCTACGCCTGCACCCTGGAGCAGGTGGGCGACATCGTGATCGTGCGCCGCGACGACCCGGTCCAGACCCAGACCCAGGTGTTCGTGCTGCACTCCACGCCCGCGGCCCTGATCGAACCCCAGCTGGTGTCACTGGTGGGCGCCGAGAGCGTGGTGGTCAACACCGACCGCAACGTGGTCATGGTCACGGCCCCCGCCGCGCGCATGCGCGACGTCTCGGCCTACCTGACCGCCGTCGATCGCCCCGACCGGCAGGTGCTGATCGAGGCGCGCATCCTGGAGATCGACCGCACCGATCTGATGGAGCTGGGCTCCGCCATCGCGCGCCACGACATCCGCGTGGACAAGTGGTCCGCCGACTTTGTCACCAGCCTGCTCAACCCCTCGCCGGCGGCGGTGATCGCGGGCGGCAACGACTCCGGCAGCGTGGACGTCACGCTCGACATGCTGCACGAGCTGGTGGGCCTGGAGGTGCTGCAGCGACCGCGCCTGGTGGCGCTGCACGACCGCGAAGCCACGCTCGACATCCTCTCCGAGGTGCCCTACGTCGAGACCACCACCACCACCGAGAGCTGCCTCAGCACCATCGGCGCCCAGACCATCGAGGAGGTCTCGTTCAAGGACGTCGGCCTCGAGCTGAAGATCACGCCCACCATCCAGGCCGACGGCTTGGTGAGCCTGCTGGTGGATCAACGCATCAGCATCCAGACGGGCGAGTTCAACGGCATCCCGGTAGTAGACAGCCGCACCATCAAGACCTCGTTCGTGGTGCGCGAAGGCGACACGATCATGATCGGCGGGATCATGTCGAACAGCAAGTTCGACACCCAGCGCGGGGTGCCGTTGCTGATGGACATCCCCTGGATCGGTCAGCTCTTCAAGTCGGACGTGCGCCGCAACTCCACGCGCGAGCTGGTGATCCTCATGACGCCGCGCCTGGTGGACCCGCGCTCGCTGGGCCCCGACGCCGTGGACCACGCCACGGTCGACCTCGAGAGCCTCTCCTGAGCCCCCGGACGGCACGACCCAATGCACATTCTTTCCAGATCCCATCAAGGCGCGAGCGGCCCGGCGTCGATGACAAAGCCACACGCGTCTCGCCTTGTCCCTTTCCTGAGAACCCTGCCATGAACACCCATGCCCGCCGCCGTGAGGGTGGCTTCACGTTGGTCGAGCTGATCGTCACGATCTCCATCCTGACGGTGCTCGCCGGCATCCTGATCCCCAGCGTCAACAGCTACATCGACAAGGGCAACAGCAGCAAGGCGTCTGCGGATCTGCGCGAGGTGGCCAATGTGTTTAACAAGTACAAGGTCGACACGGGCGTCTGGCCCACCGACAACGACGCCACCAAGATCAGCAACGGCAAGTCCGACCTCAAGGGCTTCAAGGGCCTCTACAACAACAGCATCAACCGCCCCAACTGGGACGGCCCCTACCTGAATGAAGGCGTCATGATCGACGGTGCCATGCACATCGCCAGCTTCAATGAGGAAGAGGGCCGGGGCGACGGCCTGGTCGATCCGTGGGGCAACGTCTACCGGGTCTACAGCTTCCGCGACGGCCACAACGGCACGACCGGGGCCATGATCCTGTCCTGCGCCGGCAAGAACGGGAAGTTCGAGACCAAGAGCGACGACCTGTTCGGCGTCAAGGCCAGCGGCGACGACGTCCTGCAGCTCGTGACCTACAACGTCAACTGATCGCTGAGGCGGCGGCGCAGGCCTCTCCCGCGCCGCCGGTTCTGCGCACGTCTCGAGTCCCCCGTTGCGAGCCTTCGCAGCGGGGGACTCGCGCGTTGGGGGGCCGGCGAGGGGCCCATGCGCGCCGACCCCGTCCATCGGGGGGCCACGCAGCGGGCCTTCACGGAGAGGGGGCCGCCGCCCCCGGAGGTGTGACAGCGCGCGCGCGAGCGCTCAGCAGAAACTGTCGAGGATGCCCTCGAAGGCGGCGCGATCAGGGCGCAGCTCGTCCTCGCCATACTTGGCCAGCGGCCGATCGGCGGGCAGCTCCAGCGTCTTGTGCAGCGGCGTGCTGTCCGGATCGATGTAGATCAGGCCGGTGTAGACGTGGCCGGCGTCGAGCCGGTCTTTCTCCAGCACGGCGCGCGCGGCGTGCACATCGGTGGCATCGTACTCGTGGCCCTCCGGCAGCGCCGACAGCGTGATCACGCCGCCGTTGGGCATGGACACCTCCAGGCTGCCACCGGGCGCCTGCTCCACCTGCTCGGCCTCGTAATCCGCCACGTAGCCAATGTCGTGCAGCTTGATGTTGTTGTCGCGCAGGAACTGGAAGCCCTTGGTGGAGTCCGACAGGTTGTTGAAGGTCACGCAGGGGCTGATGCAGTCGATGATGGCCATGCCGTCGTGGGCGATGGCCGCGCGGATCAGCGAGATCATCTGCTTCTGATCGCCGCTGAAGCTGCGCGCCACGAAGCCGCAGCCCAGCTCCAGCGCCATGGCGCAGAGGTCGATGTCGGCGTAGTCGTTGGTGTCGCCGCCCTTCTTCTTGCTGCCCTTCTCGGAGGTGGCCGAGAACTGGCCCTTGGTCAGGCCGTACACGCCGTTGTTCTCGACGATGTAGACCATGTTCGTGTTGCGCCGCACGGCGTGCATGAACTGGCCCAGGCCGATGGACGCGGTGTCGCCGTCGCCGCTCACCCCGATCGTGACCAGCTGCGGGTTGGCGCAGTTGGCCCCCGTGGCGATGGACGGCATGCGTCCGTGCACCGAGTTGATGCCGTAGCCCTGAGCCACGAAGTAGGCCGGCGTCTTGCTCGAGCAGCCGATGCCCGAGGTCTTGACCAGGTTGTACGGATCGAGGCCGGACTGGAACGTGGCCTGGATGATCTCGCGCGTGATCTGGTCGTGACCGCAGCCCAGGCAGAGCGTGGTCTTGGAACCCTTGTACTCATCGACGGTCAGGCCGATGGCGTTGGTCTTGGCGCCATTGTCAGACATTTGCGGTCTCCCGCGCGCCTGCGCGCACGGCCTCGACGACGGGCTCTGCAGACATGGGCATGCCCGCGTAATAGTTGATCTTGCGGATCTTCCCGGCCGAGCCGGGCACCTTCAGGCGAATGATGTCGGCCAGCTGGCCGTCGCGGTTCTGCTCCACCACGTAGGTGATGTCGCAGTCGTTCACGAAGTCGATCACCGCATCGTGCAGCGGCAGCGCGCGCACGCGCATCTCGCACACGCTGATGCCCTCGTCGGCCAGCAGCGCCACGGCCTCCTCCACCGGATAGCGCGTGCTGCCCCAGTGGATCAGCCCCACCTTGCTGGAGCGATCGCCGTCGGTCAGCGGTGCGGGCGTGTGCGAGGTCGACCCGTCGATCTTGCGGCGGATGCGGTCGACCACCTCCTTGTACTCTTCGGAGTTCTCGGTGTAGGTGGCCCGCGTGGTGTGACCCGAGCCGCGCGTGAAGTACGGCGCCTTGGGATGGCGCGTGCCGGGCAAGGTGCGGTAGGGCACGCCGTCACCGTCCGGGTCGGCGTAGCGGTGGAACTCCTTGACCTGCTCGAGCGCCTCCGCGTCCAGCACCTTGCCGCGGTCGAAGCCGGCCTCGGGGTACGCCAGCCGGTCGCTCATCCAGAGGTTCATGCCCATGTCCAGGTCGGACAGCACGAACACGGGGGTCTGGAAACGCTCGGCCAGGTCAAAGGCCTGCTGCGACATCTCGTACAGCTCTTCAGGTCCCGCCGGCAGCAGCACGATGTGCTTGGTGTCGCCGTGGGAGAGGTAGAAGCACAGGCTCAGGTCGCCCTGCTGCGTGCGCGTCGGCATGCCGGTGGACGGCCCTACGCGCTGCACGTCGAAGAGCACCGCGGGGATCTCGGTGTAGTAGCCGAAGCCCGCGAACTCGGCCATGAGCGAGATACCCGGGCCCGACGTCGCGGTCATGGCGCGCGCCCCGGCCCAGCCCGCACCAAGGATGTGGCCGATGCTGGAGAGCTCGTCTTCGGCCTGCACGGAGGCGAACTTCAGCGCGCCGCTGTCCTCATCGCGGCGGAACCGGTGGGCAAACGCGATGGTGTCTTCGCAGATGCTGGTGCTGGGCGTGATCGGGTACCAGCCCACGAAGGTGCAGCCACCCATGAGGCAGCCCAGGGCCGCGGCGGTGTTGCCCTCGATCAGCATCTTGTCGCCGGTCAGGTCGCGCGCGGCCACCGTGAACGGACAGACATCGTCGGCCAGGTTGGCGGCGGCCCAGTCGAGGCCCTCCTGCACCACAGCCTGGTTCAGCGCCACGATCTTCTGCTTGCCGGAGAACTGATCGGCCACCGTCTGCATGACCACGTCGACGTCCAGGTCGAGCAGGTGCGCCACCACGCCCACGTACACCATGTTGGTGAGCAGCTTGCGCAGGCGCGGGTCGGGCGCGTGCGGCTTGGCCAGCTCGGCCATGGGGCAGCTCAGGATGGTGACGTCGCTGCGCGGCTGTTGCACCTGCACGCGGCTCTTGGCTTCCACCAGCAGCACACCGCCCGGCGCCACCCCGGCGTGGTCCTGCTCGAGCGTGGTCGGGTTGAGCGCGATCACGACCTCGTTACGCCCGGTGCGCGCGCGCCAGCCCGCCTCGCTCACGCGGATCAGGAACCAGGTGGGCAGCCCCGAGATGTTGCTCGGAAACAGGTTCTTGGGCGAGACCGGCACGCCCATGCGGAAGATCGACTTGGTGAGGATCGTGTTCGACGAAGCCGAACCCGAGCCGTTCACCGTGGCGACGTTGATGCTGAACTCGTTGGTCACTGATGCTGGCATGGGAGCGCGCAGATCGGGATGCGGGACACGGCGCAGGCGCGTCGGGTGGGACTCCCCACCGGACTGGCTGCGGACCAGAGCACAGCGTGACAGCCTAGCAGGACACCGGACGAGCCGAAACCGCGGCAGACCTCAGTCCGCGGGCAACTCGTCCATCAGCTGCCGGATCTCGGCGAAGGGCTCTTCGTGATTCTGTTCGGTGGCCAGCCGGGCGCCCAGCTCCAGCGCCTCGCGCGCCTCGTCCCAGCGCTCCAGGGCCACCAGGCAGCGGCCGCGCCGGATGGCGGCCATCATCCAGGCCGGATCCAGCTCCAGGCAGCGGGCGAAGGCCTGCTCGCTGCGCTCCAGCTCGTCGGCCGCCAGCAGCGCGCCGGCCAGGGCGAAGGCGTGCAGCGGGTTCTCGGGCTCGGAGGCGGCCAGGGTCTCGAAGCGGGCGATGCGGTCGTTGCTCACGGTGGGGCTCGCGCGGTGTGCGGGGCGGCGATGATAGCCCGAGCGGCGCGGACACCAGCGCCACGAGTGCCGCCGCGAGCGACCCTGGCCCGCGAGCCCACGGGCTGCCAAGCTGTCGAGCATGGACGCCGACTTCGCAGCCCAGGTGAGCGCACATCTGCAGGGACGCCTGGCCCCGCTTCTGGAGGCGGCCAACGCCCCCACCGCCGACGAGGCCAGCCTGCTGCCCCAGCTGGGCCGCTTCTGCGCCGCCCTGCTCGAGCAGAACCAGATCCTCAACCTGACGGGCATCACGGACCCGGCGGGCATGGCCGTGCGTCACGTGCTCGACGCGCTGGTGGCCCTGCGCGCCCTGCCCGCCCAGCTGGACGGCCCCCTGCTCGACCTGGGCAGCGGCTGCGGCGTGCCGGGCGTGCCCCTGGGCCTGGCGCGCCCGGACCTGGAAGTGGTGCTGGTGGAGTCGCGGCAGCGCAAAGCCGCCGCCCTGGGACGCCTGCTGGAGGCCCTGGACCTGCCCCCCCGGATGACGGCCGCCCACGCCCGCGGCGAGAACTGGCTGGCCGAGCGGCGTGCGGGCGTGGTGGTCACCCGCGCCGTGGGCAGCGTGGACGCCCAGCTCAAGCTGCTGCACAAGCAACGCGGGCGCTTCGGGCTGCTGGTCATGCTCAAGGGCCCCGCCATCGAGCAGGAGTTGGCCGACGCGGAGCCCCGGCGCGCCCGGGACGGCTGGCCCCAGCCCACGCTGCAGCACGCCTCGCTGCCCGGAGATGCCGGTCAGCGCACGCTGGTGAGCTTCGACCCCCAGCACGCGTAGCGAGGCAGACGAGCCCCGCAGCGCCTCGCTCGCAGCTCAAGCGAGCCCACGCAGGCGGCCCGTCGCCCAGAGCCCGGGCCGACCCGCCTGCCCGGCTCAGAGCTCGACGGGGCTCACGAAGCCTGTCGGCTTGATGGTCAGCAGCGACGATTCCACCAGCCGCAGCGCGCGCTCGGCGGTGTTGCCGATGACCATGCCGGCCAAGCCGGCGCGGCCCACCGTGCCCATGACCACCAGGTCCGCGCCCAAGCGCTGCTCTGCCTGGGCGATCTGCTCGTAGGCGCGGCCCTCGGCCATCCACAGCTTGGGCGTCACGCCCATCTGCTCGGCCAGAGGGTCCACCATGGCGTGCAATTGGGCGAAGGCCTCGTCGCGGCAGCTCTTCTCATAGGCCTGGATCTCGTCGGCGTCCACGCCGCGCAGGCGCATGCCGCCCTCGTGCGGATACTCGGGCACGTGCAGCACGTGCCACTCGCCGCCGCGCAACTCCACCAGCGACGCCGACATCTCCAGGACGGTGGTGCTCAACGCGTGCAACGCCACCGCCGAGAGCACCACCCGCGGCCCGATCTCCCGTGGCGCGCGAGACGCGACCCAGACGGGGCAAGGGCACTTGCGGATGAGCTGCGTGGCGCTGGAGCCCACGATGGGCTTGCCGGCCTCAGGACGGCGCGCTCCCAGCGCCAGCAGGTCGTGCCCGGCGCGCAGCACCTGGCGCGTGATCTCCATGTAGGCCGTGCCGTGGGTGACCACGCAGGCCACGTCGCCGGCGCCCTCACCAGCGCCCCGCAGCAAGGGCAGCACGTGCTCGGCCAACCGGGCGTCCACGGCCTCCGACACCAGCTCGTCGGCGCCTGAGCCCTCGGGCGTCACGCTCATGACCGTGATGGCCGCACCGGAGTGCGCCGCCAGGCGCGAGACGCCCTCCAGCAACGACAGCAGTTCGCCGGGCAAAGCGACGCCCGGGGCCGGGAGCATATCCGGATCGACAGCGACGAGCAGGCTCTTGAAGCGCTTCATGAGGGGCTCCTCCGTTGACGCCGGAGCGCCGCTGGAACCTGGGTCAGGTGCGCGCTGGAGCCGGGGATCGGATTCGAACCGACGACCTCAGCTTTACGAAAGCCGTGCTCTACCACTGAGCTACCCCGGCGCGACTCTTTGCGCGTGAAACGGTCGGGCAAGCTACCAAACCGCGACCCTGGCGGCCACGACAGGCAGGCGCCGTGTGGGCTGGCCCCACTGGCAGCCCCACTGGCGGCCGCAGGCTGTGCCCGGCGTGAGGGCGCGTCGACGCCCGCGGCGCGGGCTATGATCCCGCGGTGCACTATCTCCTGGATGGCTACAACCTGGCCCACTGGCTGGCTGGCGGGACCGACCTCGTGCCGGAGCAGCTGCGCACCTTGCTGCTCGAACACCTGGCAACGCGCGTGCCGGCGGACGCCCTCTCGGTGCGTATCTGGTGGGACGTGCGCCGGGGCACCTCGCTGCTGGGCAGCAACAGCTACCTGGACTGGTGCAGCATGCACTTCGTGCCCGACGCCGATGAGGCCATCATCGACGCCGTCTGGGCCAGCGACGAGCCGCGACGCTTGCTGGTGGTCAGCGCCGACCGCGAGGTGGTGGGCAAGTGCAAACAGCTCGGAGCCCGGGTCAGCGATCCCGGGTCCCTGCTGGGCCGCCGCCCGCGCTGATCTCGACGGACAGAGCAGGGGGCTCAGCCCAGCGAGGCCTCAGCCGACGTCGGCGCCCACATCGCCCAGCTGACCGCGAGCCCGCGCGGCGGCCAGCACCAGCTCGACGTCGTCCGACTGCAGCAGACCGTCGAGGGCCTCGGCCAGGGCCGCGCCGTCGCCGCGTGAGCCGCCATCGGCCGCCCACAGACGAGCGGCCGCGTCCAGGGCCGCGATGCTCAACTCGGTGGAGGCCTCGCCGGACCGCAGCAGCTCCTCGATGGCCGGCAGGGCCTGGGCCAGCATGCCGCGCCGGACCAGATCCAGCACGGCGATCTTGACGTCGTCGTCGCCGCCGCCCATGAGCGCCTCGGCGGCGTTCTCGGCCACGCCCGACAGATGCCGCGCGGGCATGGCGGCCAGCACACGCGCGGCCGTGGTCGCGCGCTGCATGGCGACGGCGCGCTGGGCGCCGGTGTCGCCGGCCGCGGCGTTGACGTCATCCCAGCTGGCGGCGCCCACCAGCACGGCCGAGACCACCTCGCCGTAGCGGGCGTCGATGCCCTCCACCGCCTCGGCGGAGGCCACCACCAGCAGCGGCACGTCGGCGCTGCGCGGGTCGTTGCGCAGCCCGAAGATCATGGTGTCGAGGGTCACGCCGCCGAGGCCGAACTCCACCACGATGACGTCCTTGGGCGGGAAGGCCTTGGCGCGCGCCAAGCCGCTGGCCACGTCGGCGGCGCTCAGCAACGACCAGCCCCGGCCGTCGTCAGACAGGCCGGAGTGGCCGATGGAGAACACCAGGCGGTCGGGCACGGCGGTCAGGCTGTGACCCAGCACGTCGACGATGCGACGGTCGCCCTCGTTCAGGTCGCCCAGCACCACGGCCGCGCCGAACGCGATGGCGTCGTAGTCGCTGGAGAGGGCGCTGACCAGGGCGGTCAGCTCCTCGCTGGAGCCGTTCATGAACGGCATGAGCGCGGCGGCCGCCGCGGTCTGCCCCTCGTAGAGCAGCCAGTCGAGCGCGCCGCCACGGGCCGCTCCGGCGCGAGCCAGGGCCAGCTCGATGGCGGGCAGGTGCTCACCGGCCGCGGCCAGCAGCTCGTCGTCAGCCATGCTCTCGAGCGTGGCGGCCGACACGATCTCAGCCTTCATGGAGGCGTGCACCGCCGCCAGGGCGCTGTCCACCTCGGCGCCGCCCTGCCCGGAGGCCAGGGCGGTGTGCAGCGCGGACCGGGCCAGCAGCAGGCCGTACAGGCCGGCGGGGACCGCGTCGCCTACCAGGCCGCCCTCCCAGCGCCAGTTCACCTGACCGGATGCGTAGGGCCGCACGATGGCAGGGTCGCTGGTGATCCAGCTGGCCACCAGCGCCATGGTGATGTCGGTGGGAGAGTCGCTGCGCGCGCCCAGGTCGGACAGGCCCGCGGCCAGCTTGGCCAGGGAGCCGGCCGCCACCGCGCGGGCCACCTCCGAGGAGTCGCTCTGCGCCATCCAGGCCAGGGCCGCCGCGGCGCGCACGTCGCCGATGGAGCCCAGGGTGGAGGCGGCGTTGGTGCGCGTGGTCTCGTCCTCGGCCTTGAGCGTCTGGATCAGCGCCGGCGTGGCCAGGTCGCCCAGGTGGATCAGCGCCTTGATGGCCAGCACGCGCGTGTCGGCGTCGGAGCGGTCGGCCATGGGACCGATCAGCGCGGGCACGGCCCACTCGCCGTAGATCGACTGCAGCTCGAGCAGCGCGCGCTCGCTGTCGAGCGCGTTGGACGAGAGGTAGCGCTGCACCACATCGCGCGCGCCGCCCGGATCACTCAGCACGCTGGCGCGGCCCAGCTTGGCCAGCCCCAGGAAGCGCTCGGCCAGGGCGCCCATGTCGCCACGCTCCAGCAGCATGTCGAGGATCACGCGCTGCTCGACCTGACTCCACACGGCGTAGACCTCGTCCTGCGACGGGTTCTGCGCGAGGGCGTCCTTGAACAGCTCCACCGCGTCGGACGCGTTGCCCGTGCGGTAGGCGTCGATGCCCTCCTGAAAGAGCGACTCGGCGTCCTGCGCGGCCGTCAGGGTGGCGGCCAGGCAGAGGCCGGTTGCGGACAGCAGGGCACGACGGAGCACAGTACTGAGCATGGCTCGGACTCGATGCGAGGGGCGCGGATCGTGGTCTCGCTGATGGCACCGGCGCCCCCGGATCGGGAGGCAGCTCCGGCCCTGTGCGAGGCCTCGAAGTGTAGGCAGGGGGCTCTTTTTATCAAGGCTCCCCGGCGGCGTGACGTGACGGCCGCCGGGAGAGGGCCAGGAGCAGCGCCGTCGCGGCGGCGGCCGTTCCCAGCAGGGCACCTAGATGCTCGCCGTCCTGGAGCAACAGATCGCCCGGCAGCAGGATGGCCACCATCACCAGGGCCACCGACCCGATCCAGGCCACGCCCAGGCGCGGCAGGGACCAGCCCGGACCGCGCGCTTCACCGCGCACCGGGCCCCAGAAACCCGGCGGGCGCACGCGCTCGTAGAAGGCCACCAGCTGCTCCCGGTCCACCGCGGGGGTCAGCAGGGTCACAGGGAAGATGACAGCCACTGAGACCCCCACAACCAGCAACATGACCCCCGCAATGTCCGGCTGGCCGTCTACCACCAGGGGCTCGGGCAGCCAAGCTGCGGCCGCCGAAGGCCAGAGCCGGGTGGCCACCAGGGTGGCGGCGGAGGCCAGCAGGGCCGCCACCTCCGACCAGGCGTTGATGCGCCACCAGAGCCAGCGCAGCAGATAGACCACGCCGACCCCGCCGAACAGGGCCGTGAAGGCGTCGAACATGCCGCGCACATCATCGCTAGCCGCGGCGAAGCCCAGCGAGATCAGCATCACCACCGGCCCGATGATGCGCCCGGCCCGCACGTAGTGCTTGGGCGGCGCGTCGGGCCTCAGGAAGCGCCGGTAGAGGTCGTTCACCAGGTAGCTGCTGGCCACGTTGACGTGGGTGTCGATGGTGGACATGAAGGCCGCCAGGAACGACGCCGCCAGCAGGCCCAGCAGCCCGGCCGGCAGGAACAAGCGCATCATCAGCGGGTAGGCCTTCTCGTCGTCGGTGCGAGCCACGGCCTGGCCCGCCAGCACGGCCTCGCCCTCGGCCACCACCGTCTCGACCTGCCAGCCCTGCACGCCCGTGTCGGGCACGGGCACCGTGTGCAGCGCGCCGTCCGCCCCGCGCACCTGCACCTCGGCGGCGTTCACGGCGGCCACCGTGCCGTCCACCGGGCTGGGGGCGTCCATGGGCGGCAGCACCAGCAGGCTGGCCAGGGCCACCAGGATCCAAGGCCAGGGCCGGATGGCGTAGTGGGCCACCGCGTACCAGAGCGAGGCGCCCAGGGCGTGCTTCTCATTGCGGCAGGCCAAGATGCGCTGCACCTCCACGCCACTGCCGGTGGAGTTCTTGTTGGCGAACCACATCACCCCCAGGAACACGGCGAACTGCCAGATGTCCTTGGTCCATGTGGACGGCTCGGACAGGGTCACGCCCGTGAGGTCGGGGGCGCTGGCCAGCTTGTCGGCCGTGAGCGGCGAGGCGTTCAGGGCCTCCACCAGGGCAGAGAGGCCGCCCTGGGCGTCGATCACCGTGAGCATCAACACCACCGAGCCCGTCAGCGCGAAGAAGAACTGCACGAAGTCGGTGGCCACCACGCCCCACAGGCCCGCCACCTCGCTGTACAGCAGGGCCAGGGCCGAGCAGCCCAGCATGACCAGCCAGGCCGGCGTCAGGCCCCAGCCGAGGACGCTGAACACGGGCGCGTCGCCCATGTCGAACAGCACCACCAGCACCTTGGTCATGCCCAGGATCACCCAGCCCATGACGAAGCAGTGCATGAAGATGGTCTGGTAGACGCTCTTGAAGGCGCGCAGGCCCCGGGCCGGGCGGCCCGAGTAGCGCAGCTCCATGAACTCCACGTCGGTCAGCACCTCGGAGCGGCGCCACAGCCGCGCAAAGACCACCACCACGAGCAGCGTGGTCAGGACGTAGCACCACCAGCGCCAGTTGCCGGCCACGCCGCCGGTGCGGGTCCAACTCGAGACCACCAGCGGCGTGTCGCTGGCAAAGGACGTGGCCACCATCGACGTGCCGGCCAGCCACCAGGGCAGCGAGCGCCCCGACAGGAAGAAGTTCTCCATGGACCCGCGGCTGCGCTTGCCGAGGACCAGGCCCACGCCCAGCGCCAGCGCCAGGTAGGCCAGGACCACGACCCAGTCGAGGGTCGTGAAACCGCCGCCCGTCACCTCAGGCCGGGGTCGAGTCCGCCCGGATCGATCAGCGAGCCCTCGTTCCGAAGCGGATTGAGCAGGGTCTCGCTGGGCACCCGGATGGTGGGCTTCACCAGGAACAGGATCTCGGTCTTGCGGGTGGTGCTCGAGCGGCTCTTGAAGAGCCAACCCAGCAGCGGGATGTCACCCAGCAGCGGCACCTTGGTGAGCTGCTCGACCTGCACGGTCGACTTGAGCCCGCCCAGGGCAAAGGTCTGATCGCTGTACACGTGCAGCGTGGTGCCCGCCGTGCGCTGGCTGATGATGGGCGAGTCCACGCTGATGCCGTTCAACACCAGCGGCTCGCTGCCGGTCTGGGTCGAGACGTCGATGGACAGATCGATGCGCAGCAGGTCATCGGCCACGATGTAGGGCACCAACTCGATGCTGACGCCGGTGGGCTCGAACTTGGTGGACACCGTCGGGTTGTTGACCGTGCCCTTGGTCTCGAAGATCGGCAGCTTGTCGCCGGTGGTGAGCCGCGCGCGGTGCCCGTTGAGCACCGTGATCTTGGGCGAGCTCAGCAGCTCCGCCGCGCCGATGGTCTGCAGCAGACTGATGATGCCCGTGACCGTGTAGTCATTGTGCACGCCCTGCGCGCTGAGCAGAAACCCAGGCAGGCTCACCGGCCCGTTGGGGAAGCTGCTGAAGGCCGCGCCGGAGCCATCGACCTGGCCGTCGTCCACGATGGGAACGCCCGAACCGAACGCTCCCTGCACCGGGTTCGTGACCGCGTCATACGGCAGCGTGCGGTCCTCGAGCTGGGCGATCTTGACCTTGCTGTCCCAGTCGATGGAGTCGCTCAGGTTGACCTCCACCACCAGGATCTCGATCTCGATCTGGGGCAGGTCGGCCAGCACCTTCTTGAGCAGCTCGTCGATGAAGAGCAGCACCTCCGGCGGCGCCGTGACGTGGATCGCGTCGGAGATGGCGGGGTCGCTCAGCTTGAGACGCACGCCGATGTCGTCCTTGGTCTCGTCCCGATAGAAGCCCGCCTCGACGTAGTACTTGATCTGCTCGTCGGGCGGCAGGTTGGCGTCGTTGGCCACGTCCGGAGTGGCCGGGAAGGCGGGCACGTAGTGGCTCATCAACCGGACGACCTTGTCGGCCTGCCCCGAGCGCACCGAGTAGATCTTGGTCCAGCTGCCGTCCAGGCCGCGGATGATGTTGTGGCCCAGGCGGTGGAAGGGCGAGGGCAACTCGTCCCCCAGGATGTCGGCGCCCAGGTCGTCGTCGGTGGCCGCCGTGAAGAGATCGAGCAGGTCGGCGTCCTGCTCGGGCGCCGGGACGCTGGCCGCCACCTCCTCCGCGGGCTCGCGGTCGTGGGGATCGACGCCCATCTCGAGCGTGGGCTGATCGGCCGTGAGGTCCCAGCTGGTCTTGGGCTCGTCGATCTGTTGCGTGACGCAACCCGCCAGCAGCAGAGTCAGAAGCAGAGGCGCCGAGCGGCTGGGGACAAGCATGGACGGACAGGCCAGGTCAGAGGGCGGCGATGACCAGCGCGGTGACGTCCTGCGGCGGGTCAAGACGCGAGGTCACACCCCCGAGTTCGACCACCACGGTGAGACTCTCGTCACGCACCACCTGACGCAGCGCCTTGAGGTATGCGCGCTGATACTCTTCTTTGAAGAAGTAGTAGTCGGCGTCACCGTCGCTGAGCGCGAGCCACTTGGTGTAGGCGGGGATGGCCTCCCACACCTGCTGGCGATCCATCTCGGCCACCGTGTCGGTGGAGCGCTTGCTGCCGTGATAGACCGTGCCGTCGATGTAATAGACGGGCAGGCTGTCGATCACGACGTCGGTCAGGTCCTCGATCGGGACCTCACCGCCGCTGACACCGCCGAGCACGGCGATGACGTGCAGGTTGCGGTCGCGGGCCACCGTGGCCAGGGCCTTCTTGGCGGCGCGGTCCGCCGCGGCAAACAGCTCCTGCCCGTGACCCGACGACTTGCTCAAGCCCAGGGCGCCCAGGCGCATGTAGGCCGGGTTGTTGGCGAACAACTCCATGATGTCCACCTCGGCGCCGCGGCTGGGCACGCTCACGGCCGAGCGGTAGAGCACCTTGCCGGTGATCTGCAGTTCCGCCATGGGCGCGGCGGCCAGGCAGACCAGGGCCAGGCTCAGGGCCAGGCTCAGGGCGGCGGTCAGCGCGGCCCGTCGCGCCTTGGGGGCTGCCCCTGGCGTCGGTCCGACTCGACGTATCCGGTCGCTCGTCATGCTGCACGCTCCCATGGGCTGCCACGTGCCAAGGGGAAACAACCCCGTCTCCCTATCGGATGATAGGGGCTCTGGCCACAGTGGGAACCCCGAAAACAGGCTGAAGGTGCGGCCCGTTGCTGGCGTTTCGCAGGTGATCGAGCGCGCCCACGGGCGCAAACCGGGGGTCATGCGAGCGAGCCGCCTGTCGCGCTGAACGCGACAGGCGGCCCACCCTACGGCATCAGCTGCCGGGCTCGCCGGCGCCCACTGCGGGCTCGGCGTCCTCCACCGCGGACTTCATGGAGAGGCTGATCTTGCCCCGATCGTCGATCTTGACGACCTTGACCTTCACATCATCGCCCATGGAGTACTCGGTCTCGGGCGAGCGGATGCGCTCCGGCAGCATCTCGCTCACGTGGCACAGGCCGTCCTTGCCGGGAATGATCTCGACGAAGATGCCGTAGGTCTTGAGGCCCGTGATGCGCCCCTCGTAGACCTTGCCGATTTCGGCATCCTCACTGCTCTCCTCGCGCCGACCACGGCCGCCATCGCGACCGCCCTCGCTGCCACCTCGAGCGCCGCCGCCGTCACCCGTGACGCCGGGCACCGAGAGGCGCACGCGACCGAAGTCGTCGATGTTGGTGCACTCCACCTCGAGCTCCTGGCCCATCTTGAGCACGTCGTTGACGTCCTTCACGCGCTCGTTGGAGATGGCGGAGATGTGCAGCAGGCCCTCCTTGCCGGGGAAGATCTCGACGAACGCGCCGAAGTCCCGGATGGAGACGACCTTGCCCTTGTAGGTGGTGCCCACCTCGGGGTCGCCGGTGATGGCCTCGACCGCTGCCACCGCCGCGTCGATGTCGCCCTCGGGGCCGGACGCGACGTTGACCACGCCCTCGTCGCTGACCTCGATGCGCACGTTGTAGTCGGCCTGCAGCGCGCGGATGACCTTGCCGCCGGGACCGATCAGCGCGCCGATCTTGTCGACCGGGATGGTGCGCGTGATGATCTTCGGCGCCCACTTGGACACCTCGGTGCGAGCCTTGGCCAGGGCCTCGTTCATCTTGCCCAGGATGTGCAGACGACCCGCCTTGGCCTGGGACAGCGCCCGGCGCAGCAGGTCGGCCGACAGGCCCTGGATCTTGATGTCCATCTGCAGCGCGCAGATGCCCGTCGCCGTGCCGGTGACCTTGAAGTCCATGTCGCCGTTGTGGTCCTCGCTGCCGAGGATGTCGGACAACACGTAGTGGTCGTCTCCGTCCTCGATCAGGCCCATGGCGATGCCGGCGATGGGCGTGCGCAGCGGGCAGCCCGCGTCGAACATCGCCAGCGAACCTCCGCAGACCGAGGCCATGGACGAGCTGCCGTTGCTCTCCAGGATCTCGGACACGACCCGCACGCTGTACGGGAAGTCCTCGGGGTCGGGCATGACCATGTTGACCGAGCGCTCGGCCAGGTTGCCGTGACCGATCTCGCGGCGCGACGTGCTGAACATGCGCCGCACCTCACCCACACAGAAGGGCGGGAAGTTGTAGTGCAGCATGAAGCGCTTGCTGTACTCGTCCTTCAGGCCGTCGACGATCTGCTCGTCGCGACCGGTGCCCAGGGTGGCGGAGACCAGGGCCTGGGTCTCGCCGCGGGTGAACAGCACCGAGCCGTGGGCCCGGGGCAGCACGCCCAGCTCGATCTCGATCTGGCGGATCTCGTCGAGCGCGCGACCGTCGGCGCGGCGGCCGTTGTCGATGATGCTCTTGCGCTCGATGTCACCCTCGAGATCGTGGAAGGCGTTGCCGAGGTCCTTGCCAGCGTCCTTCTGCTCGTCGTCGCCGACCGTGGCCAGATAGGCATCCTTGGCCTCGGAGATGACGGCCTTGGTGGCAGCCCTCTTCTCGAACTTGCCGGGGGTGGCCATGGCCTCGATCAGGGCCGCGCGGTGGGTCTCGACCTTGTCGGTCCAGGGGTTGTCAGCCGGCGCGGGGTACTCGATCTTGGCCTTGCCGACCATGCCCTGCAGCTCGGTGATCATGGCGCAGAGCTCCTTGACGCCCTCGTGCGCGAAGAGGATGGCGTCGGCCATGACCTCCTCGGGGAGCTCGAGCGCGCCGGCCTCCACCATCGTGACGGCGTCGGCGGTGCCGCTGACCACCAGGTCAAGCACGCTCTCCGCCATCTGGCTCTGGGTGGGGTTGAGCACGAACGCGTCGTTGATGCGGCCCACGCGCACGGTGGCCCCGGGGCCCTTGTAGGGCAGCGACGAGATGGACAGGGCGGCCATGGCGCCCACGGCGGCCAGGGTGTCGGGCTCGTTCACGCGGTCGTAGGACACGACGTTGACGATGATCTGGACCTCGTCCCTGTAGCCCTTGGGGAACATCGGGCGCACGGGCCGGTCGATGGCGCGGCAGACCAGGATCTCGGTGTCCCGGGGGCGCATCTCACGCTTGAAGAAGCCTCCGGGCACCTTGCCCGCGGCGTAGGTCTTCTCGCGGTACTCGACCGTGAGGGGGAAGAAGTCCATCCCGGGCCGACCCTTGGCGCCCTGGGCCGTGGCCAGCAGGGCGGTCTCCCCGTAAGTGGCGAAGATGGCGCCGTCGGCCTGTTTGGCCATGCGCCCGGTCTCCAGGGTCAGGGTGCGTCCACCGATCTCGCGGCTGACGCTGACGGGGTTGTTCAACTTGGTCATGTTCTCGATTGCTTGCTTGGTCGCCGAAATGGCGTGTAACGGATCCTGAGCGCGAGGGCGCCCAGGGGTTGCGCCGGAATGCGCACGATCGGACCTCATGCCCGATCGGAGGACGTGCCAGAGACGGCACGGGCGGATGCCTGGACTGCGTGGCGAAGGTGCCGCGCGTCAGACGTTTGTGCGGATGCCGCGGATGCCGAGCCGCTCGATGAGCTGCTGGTAACGCACCGGGTCGATCCGCTTGAGGTAGACAAGGAGCCGACCCCGTCGCCCGACCAGCGTGAGCAGGCCGCGACGGGTGTGGTTGTCCTTCTTGTGCAGCTTGAGGTGCTCAGTGAGGCCGCGGATGCGGTTGGTGAGCAGGGCGATCTGCACGTCCGTGGAGCCGCAGTCGCGCTCATGCTGCTGATAGTCACCGATGATGTCGGCCTTGCCGACGGTGTTCGTGGTCATGCTGTGATCTCTCGTGTCCCGGTGGCTGCCGTCAGGTTGACGCGGCGCATCCGGGCGGGTTGGTCATTTCGTCTTCAATGTCAATTCGCGGGATGGTAGCACCCGTTCCGCCGACCCCGCAAGGCAGGCCGAGGTCCCGCCCCCTCAGGCCCGGGGCCCCAGGGCCCGCTGCCGGCGCCGGCAGGACTCGCAGGTGCCGCAGGGTTCGCTGCCCCCGTCATAGCAGGACCAGGTCAGCTCCATGGGGGCCCCGACGGCCCTTCCAGCGGCCACCAGCCCCGGCTTGTCCAGCTCAATGCAGGGCGCGCTGACCCCCACCCGGCCCCGGGTCGAGTGGGCCAGACAGGCCTCCAGGGCCGAAACGAAGGCCAGGCTGTTGTCGGGGAAGGTCTGGGCCTCCTCGTGGTTGAAGCCCACCAGCACCGTCTCCAGGCCGCGCGCCTCGGCCACGGCGGCGGCCAGATTGACCAGCAGGCCGTTGCGATTAGGCACCCAGACTGCGTCTGCGCTGGCCTGAGCGCCCTCGCCGTCCAGCTCGTCCGCGGACGGCCGGGGCAGCTCGCCCCCCTGCTCCATGATGGCGGCACACGGGGACCCGCCACCCGGGGCCAGGCCCTGCTCGGCGCTCGCCGGGCTCCCGTCCTGCCCGTCGCCCCGGGTCCCGGGCTGGCCCGCGGTCTGGCTGAAGACCGGCAGGGAGGTGCACAGCAGCTCAAAACCCAGCTTCTGGGCCACGGCCTGCGCCGCCCGCTGCTCCTGCGCCGCGGCGCGCTGGCCGTAGTGCACAAACAGGCCCAGGCCCACGGTCTGCCCCGAAGCCTGGTGCAGGGCGGCCGCCACGGCGGAGTCGAGGCCGCCGGAGAGGAGAACGAGGGCTGCCATGGGGGCACTCCAGGAGGGGCGAACTGACTCTCTCACTGTCCGCTAGGCGCTCGCGCAACGTTTCTTCGATTCGCTCTGTGCCGGCGGCCCGTTTGCCCGCTCCGCCAGTGGCCGCTACAACGACCCCCTCTCCCCCCATGACCCGGAGGCCATCGTGCCGACCCGTGACGTCCTGCGAGTGGCCCTGACCCTTGCCGCCGCCCTCGCTCTGGCCCCGCTGCTGCCCGGCCAGCTCGTGACGGCCGAAATACCCGCACCACCCGAGGCGCCTGAAGCGCCTGAAGCGCTTGAGGCACCCGAAGCGCCGGAGGCCAAAGAGGCCCAGCGCATCCGACCCCACTGGGAGCACGTGAGCGACGCCCTGATCCGCCTGGACCAGGCGCTGGTGCAGCAGTTCTCCGGCGAGCTCTGGTCCGAGGTGCGCGAGACTGTGGCCGCCGGTCAGCTAGCCGCCCTGGCGGCGCGCGACGGCGGCGCCGACCTGGGCCTGTGCCTGGCCATGCAGCGCACGCTCTCGGTGCTGAGCCGGCGCCAGGATCTGCTGGAGCGCGAAGCCTTCGCAGGCGACCGCGCCAGGAGCCGGCACCCCGACGACGAGCAGGCCGCCACCGCCTGGATCGACGCGGAGTACGCCGCGGCCGCCGCCGGCTTCAACGGCCTGGCCGACGAGCTGAGCTTTGCCGAGGGCCGCCTGCCCCAGACCTCCTACCTACTGGTGGAGCTGCTCTTCGGGCAGCAGCGCGACGACGAGGCGGGTCAGGCGCTCGCGCGCGGCCTGGCGCTCTGGCCGGACGACACCGGGCTGCACGAGCAGGCCCAGGCATGGTCCGGCGTGCTGCTCTCGCCCGAGCACCTGCTGAACCAGCTCGAGCGCCGGGTCGACGTGTTCGACATCACCGACGCCGACTTCGCGGGCATCGCGCTGGAGACCATCTCGGTGCTGCAGACCGCCATGGGCAAGGCGCGCTACGCAGACCAGGAGTACGCCCTGGCGGGGCTGCACTTCGATCGGGCCTCACGCGCCCTGCAGCGCGTGCGCAGCATGCCGCGCCAGTGGGGCCAGGACGAGCTGGACTACCGCGAGGCCGACGCCCTCGTCAACGCCGCCTACTCCTACATGGGCCTCGCCTTGGCGCAGTGGAAGCCGGACCGCGCCGACGAGACCGGCGCCCTGGCCGCGGAGGCCTGCGAGAAGGCCCTGACCGACGCCCTGCGCACCATCCCGGGCCACGCGGACGCCAGCGAGGCTGTGCTGTGGCTGGGCGAGTCGCTCATGAAGAAGGGCGACGATACGGCCGTGACCCACGGCGACGTGGCCCAGATGCGCGATCTGTACGGGCGCATGGCCAAGCGCTTCGACAACGCCGTCTGGTGGAACAACTTCGCCTTCTGGTGCCGCGAGACCGGCAGCGCAGCCGAGGGCCGAGGCGAACTCGACGAGGCCCACAAGCTCTACGAGGCCTCCTATGACGCCTATCAGCACACCATCGCCCTGGCGCCGGACAACGCGCGCTACGTCAACGACACCGGCCTGATGCTGCTCTACCACCTGCACCGCGACCTGGACGTGGCCCAGGAGCTGTTCGAGCGGGCCTGGAAGCTGGGCGCCGACGTGTGCGAGAACCCCTTCGTCGAAGACGACGTACACGACTTCAACTTCGAGGCCTACTGCGACGCCATGCTCAACCTGTCGCGGCTGCACCTGGAGCGCGAGGATCTGGCCGCGGCCGACGAGGTCATGGCGCTGCTGCTGGAGCTGGCTCCCCAGCGCCCCGACGTGCGCATGACCGAGGCCGAGATCCGCAACGCGCGCGCCCCGGCCGCCACCAACGAGCCCGGCTGAACGCGCGCGCGCCCGGGGTCGGGCTGACGCTCAGCCCCCGGCGGTCTTCTTCTTGGGGTCGTACGCGACCCGCACGTACTCCGCCCACTTCTCCTCGAAGCTGAGCATGGAGAGACCCCAGGCCTCCTTGAGGATCTCGCGCACGGGCTTGTCGTGCTTGGCCAGCTTGATGGCCCGGCCCATGCCCTTGGGGTCGACGCTCATCAGGTAGTCGACCCAGGACCACACGAACTGGTGCTGACGCGCGCTCAGCGCCGCGGTCGGGATTGTGATCAGCTCCGGGAAGCTGGGCGCGTCCTCGGCCACCACGGCCTTCCACACGTTGGTGCGCCAGTTGCCGCCCTTCCAACGCGTGGTGGTGTCCTGCTCCTGCATGCAGTAGGTGGTGGCCTCGCCGTCGAAGTCGATCTCGAACCAGTGCGCCAGGCCCGCGTCCATCCAACCGAACTTGTCGGCCAGCCAGGGCGGCGAGAGCTTCTTGCTGTTCTCGTCCGGGAACCAGTACGGGTTGTAGTACACCGAGGTCATCTGGTGGACCAGGCTGTGGATCCAGTGCCGGTGGAAGTCATCGTCCTTCGGGTGCAGGTTCTTGTTGCGGAACAGAACCACCGTCGAGTTGTGGTCCACACCGCCGGCGCGCCGCGCCGTGGTGGTGCTCGACATCTGCGCATACGCCGGCCCCACCGACTGGGCGTCGCGCAGCTTGTCGAAGGTGTAGAAGTGATGCTTGGTGATCATGTGATCGACGTCGACCACGCCCAGCACCGTCTGGTAGTGATGGTAGAGCGCCTCCATGCGCCGCGCGTACAGGTGCACGGCCTCATGGGCGCGGTAGATCTTCTTGTCGGAGCCCTTGAGCTTGGGCACGTCCCAGGCCAGCACGAAGTGCGTCGTCTCCAGGTGCACGATGGGCTTGCCGCGCGTGAAGCCGTCCATGCGCCGGCGCTCATCCAGCCAGGCGCGGTTCTTGCTGGCGATGGCGTCCCAACGAACCTGGGCCTCAGCCTGCTTGGAGGGCGACTTGCAGCGCGGGCAGACCATCCAGTCGAGACCCATGTTGTCCGACTCGATGGCCTCCGAGCAGAACAGCAGCTCCCAGCCCGGGCCGTGGTCCTGCTCGAGGGCTTGCTTGGAGGACAGCTCCACGTCGACCACGCCGGTGGTCTGGCAGGTCCCGCACAGGCGCTCCTCCTGTGCGGACACGAGCGCGGAGAGCAGCAGCAGCAGGGCCGGGACGGCGAGCGAGCGGGGGCGCATGGGCCTCTCAGGTGGGGAGCGCGGGCGGCGGGGACGGCGCGGCCAGACGGTCGGCAGGGGACTATAGCCCGACCTTCAGGGGGCCTCGGGAGAACACCTGCCGGCCGTGCTTCACCACGGCCATGACGGGGTTCCACCCCACCTGATAGCCGAGGAACAGGTGTCCGGGTACATCCAACAGCACCAGATCGGCCACGGCCCCCGGCTCCAGGCGTCCGCGCACTCCCGGCAGGCCCAGGGTCTCGGCGGCGTTGCGCGTGGCCGCCACCAGGGCCTCGGCCACGGTCATGCCCAGCAGGCCGCAGGCCAGGGCCACCACCTCGATCATGGAGGGGCAGTAGGACGTGCCGGGGTTGAAGTCGGTGGCCAGGGCCACGGGCAGCCCGGCCGCGATCATGCGGCGCGCCGGGGCCAGCTCGTCCAGGCGCAGCGAGAAGCAGGTGGCCGGCAGCAGAACGGCGGTGGTGCCCGCGGCCAGCATGGCCTCCAGGCCCGCGTCACTGATCTTCACCAGGTGGTCGGCGGTGCGCGCGCCCAGGGACGCGGCCAGCTCGGCGGCCCCCACCGGCGCCAACTCGTCGGCGTGCACGCGCAGATCGAAGCCCAGGGCGCGGGCCCCCTCCAGCACGGCCCGGGCCTCCGCCACGCTGTAGGCGCCCTCGTCGCAGAAGACGTCCGCCGAGCGCGCCAGGCCGCGGCGCGCCACCTCCGGCAGGATCTGCTCCCGCACCAGGCGCACGTAGCCGTCGCGATCGTCGCGGAACTCCGGCGGCACCTGATGGGCCGCCAGGCAGGTGGCGTCGATGTCGATCGGGTGCGAGGCCTGGGCCTCGGCCAGCAGCTCCAGCGCCAGCAGCTCGCTCTGCAGCGAGAGGCCGTAGCCGCTCTTGGCCTCGACGCTGGTGGTGCCACAGATCAGCAGACGGTCGAGGTGCCGGCGCAGCGTGGCCGCCAGCTCGTCGCGCGGGGCCGCTCGCAGCGCGGCCACCGACGAGAAGATGCCGCCGCCCGCGGCCGTGATCTGCTGGTAGCCCTGGCCCCGGGCGCGCATGTCGAACTCGCCCTCGCGCGTGGTGGCAAAGACGGGGTGGGTGTGTGGGTCCACCAGGCCGGGCAGCACCGTGCCGCCCTCTGCCGAGAGGCGCCGGGGCGCGTCGTAGGCCGCCTCGATCTCGGACCGGGGCCCCACGGCCACCACCAGCCCCTCGGCCAGGGCCAGGGCCCCGTCCGGGATGACACCCACGTCGTCCATGGCCGCCCCCAGCAGGGGACCCTCGCCGCCGCCAGCCATGCTGGCCACCTCGGCGGCATCCGACACGATCAGGTCCACGGACTGCTTCATGCTTGCCTGCCTCGAATCACGCTGCGCCCCCGCACGCCTGCCGTGCGACGAGCCGACGGGTTATACTCCACGTGCTGCCCGGGACGGTTCCCGGCGGTCGCCTGAGGCAGGGCGACGCTCTGCCACGATGCCACCAAGCTGGAACCTCCACCTACCCAAGACATGCTCGCGCTGGGCGCCGCCTCTCCCGAGGTGTGGTGGACCTTGAGCCTGGCAGCCCTGTCGTTCGTGCTGGCGGTGCTTGAGCACGGCTGGACGCATCTGTCCCGCACGCGCCTGGCCGAGACGGCCTCGGGGCCCGCGTCGCGCAGCCGGCTGGAGCGCATGCTGGCCCAGGGTGACCACGTCGAGGACGCGCTGATCGTCATGCGCGTGGCCACCCAGGTCGCGCTGATCATGCTGTTGGTGGTGTTGTTCCAGAGCGGCGCGGACAGCGCGTCGGCCGGCGGCGCGCGCGCCCTGTTGCTGGCCGGCGGCGTGGCCTTCGTGTGGATCACGCTCTTCTGCCGCATCCTGCCGGCCGAGATGAACGCGCGCCTGCTGGAGGGCATCGTGCGCCGCACCATGCCGGTGATCGTGCTGCTCTCGCGGGTGCTGGGGCCGCCCATGACCCTGTTGCGCTCGCTGGGCCGCGCCATGACCGGCCACACGCCCGCGGCCGAGGCCGAGCTCTACGCCGACGAGATCCTCTCCACCGTCGAGGAGGGCGAGCGCGAGGGCCACCTGGCCGGCGACCAGGCCGACATGATCGAGCGCGTGCTCGAGCTGCAGCACACCGAGGTGCGCAACCTGATGACGCCGCGCACCGACATGGAGGTCATCAACGTCACCTGCAGCGTGGCTCAGGCCCGCGAGGAGGCGCTGCAGAGCGGCCGCTCGCGCTACCCGCTGGTGGAGGGCAACGTCGACCGCGTGGTGGGCATCCTGCACGTGAAGGACCTGCTGGGCAACGCGCCCGACCTGTGCGTGCGCGAGCTGGCGCGGCCGCCGCGCTTCGTGCCCGACAGCAAGTTCGGCTCCGAGCTGCTGGCCGAGTTCCGCAGCGACCGCGCGCACCTCGCGGTGGTGCTCGACGAATACGGCGGCACCGCCGGACTGGTCACCATCGAGGACGTGCTCGAGGAGATCGTGGGCGAGATCGACGACGAGTTCGACGACCTCGAAGAGCTGGAGGAGATCGACATCGTGGACGAGCGCCACGCCGTGGCCCCCGGCGGCATGCACGTCGACGAGCTCAACGAGGCCCTCTCCATCTCCATCCCCGAGAGCGACGACTGGGCCACCCTGGGCGGCTTCATCTTCCACACGCTCGGGCGCCTGCCGGTTCAGGGCGAGGAGCTACAGCACGAGCAGCTCACCCTGCGCATCGAAGAGGTGGTCGAGCGCCGCATCTCACGCGTGGCCATCACCATCGGCGAGCCGGCGGCCTGAGCGCTACCTGGCCCTGGTATTCCAGCTCGAGCGTCAGCCAGGAGAGCTCATCGCGCGCGTCATAGACGTGCGTATGTTCGTCCCAAGGGAGCACGGTGCTCTTGACCAGGAAGGCGTCGCCCCCCAGTGACTCCACCCTCGAGGAGCGAGCGAGGCCGATGGCTGCGACCGGCGCTGGGAGGATGCCGAGCTGGCGCTGGAGAGTCTCCTGATCGACGAGACCCAGGTCGCCTTGGAAGCCCAGATCCGCTTGCAGGCCCAGGTCGTCTTGGAAGCCCATCGCGTCGGGCGACGTGTTGCGCACGCGCAGCTCAGCCTCATAGATGCCCTGGTCATACTGCCGCTGCATGGCCTCGGGCAGCATGTCGTTCACGCGCATCCCTGCCCGTCGCTTCGCGTCCCTCAGTTCGGCGTCAGTCGACCCCGCGTACCAGCCTGCGAACGTCTCCGGAACGACGTGCAGGCGATCAGGATCGTCCGCTCGGGAGTAGTAGGGAAGCGACTGATCGGACTCCGATGCGAGCGGCTTGGCCGCGCTGACCTCGGGAGCGACCGCGGCAGCTGGCGGCTCCACTGCCAGCAGTTGCTGCATGTCCGTGGCGGGGGGCCTGGGGAGCAGCGCCCGACGTGCATCATGGCTGCTCGTCGGGGCCAAGCGAGGCGCCCGAGGCTCACTTGCCGCGACCGGATCTGCCCCGGAGAGCAGTGCCGCGGCGCAGAGCAAGGCTGCGCTGACAGCCACGGCGCCTGCGGCCGCGAGTGTCGTGCCTGAGGACGTGTTCCGCATGATCCACTCCTTGCTCACCCGAGGACATCAGCGCCCTCTGCACGTGACCCGGATTCAGCCACTGCCTCGCGTAGCTTCGCACGCAGGCCGGTCCCCCGGTCCGCATTACGTCCAGCGACCAGCGGCCAGCGTCCAGCGACCAGCGGAGGCGATGCCACTTGGCTCCACCCCCGCTGGTCTTGCTGCGATCGACGCCTGCCTAGAAGTTGAACTCGAACGGGAAGCTGATCACCTTCTGGCCGTCGCTGTTCTCGGAGACCTCCGACCAGACATGGATGGCACCCAGGCTGTCCCCGTAGGGCGCGGCCCGGATCTCACCGCCAGGCAGGATCTCCACCTCGATGCCGGCGGTGTACATCTCGGGCATGGCCGGAGACGCCGCTGGGTTCCACATCAGGATCTGGAAGGTGAAGTGACCGTCCTGCATCCACTCCGGCGAACCTCCAACGTGGGACGGCCCCAGCCGACCACCCTGAACGACACCGCCCATGCCGCCGCCCATGTTGCCCGTGCGGGCCGACGGGGCCGACGGCAGCACGAACTCCGGCACGTCCGCGAGGAAGGCGACGTAGCTGTCCTCCACCTCGGAGAGCTGCACATCGAACGTGTGCTGGGCGCCCACGAAGCTCGACGAGCCCGAGGAGGGGCCGATCACCATGTAGCACTCCGGCGGCACGACCGTCACATCGAACTCACACTCGGACACGTTGCCGCACTCATCCGTCGCCGTGCAGGTGAACGTGGTCGTGCCCATGGGGACGAACTCGAGCTCCGGCGCGCAGACCACGTCCACGGCACCCTCGCAGTTGTCGATGGCGGTTGTCGCGAACTCGACCATGCCCACCGGAATCGAGCCGTCCGTCTCGGTCGCATCGAACGTCTGGTTGCCGGGGCAATCCTCGATCACGGGGGCCACGTTGTCGAAACGCGCGGTGTCCGTCACCGACGCCGAGATCGGTGAGCCGTCCATCCCCACCAAGGTGCTCACGGCCGTCAGCTCGATCTCGTTGTCGCACTCGTCGAGGTCCACATCGAACGAGATGTCGGCGAGATCACCGGGAGTGCAATCGACGCAGATGTCCACCTCGGGGCCACCATTCAGGGTGTAGTAGACCCGCGCGATCTCGCTCCCGCCGGTCACATCACCGGTGACCGTCAGCAGCTCATCCTCGCTGCAATCCGGCAACGAGTCGAGGTTGACCTGGACAGCGGAGTTGAAGTCGATGATCTGGCCACAACCGACATCGAGCACCACCTCCGGCAACTGGGTGGTGCTCGTCCCGCCGCCCGGGTTGAGCGACGTGATCCAAGGCTTGAAGGTGTAGCTGCCCTGTGGAAGGGCCATCACCACGAGCCCGGTGATGTCCGCGTCATCCAAGGAGACGGGCGTCCCGTTTGCAGTGCTGACGTGGACCTGGTAGTCCACCGGGTTCATCTGAAAGTCATCCCCGACGAAGGTGCCGTTGGCGCTGAGGCGGGGGTTGTAGAAGGGCACACCGGTCGAGAGGAAGCCCAGGTTGACCTGGCTGTAGCACTGGGCGAAGTCCACCTCCAGGGTGGTCCCGGGCACGATGTCGACCTCAGGCAAGGTGTTGTCGAGCACCCGGACGTTCGAGACCTGGTAGCTCGTGGGAACCTCCGGCGTGGCCGTATCACGGAACAGGAGCCAGTAGTAGTTGCGTTGCCAGCGGCTCGCCTCCTGGTTCAGCCCTGCGAGGACGAGCTCGTAGTCTCCCTCGAAGTTGTCGGACAAGGAGTTGAAGTCGCCTTCGAACTCCACCCGCGCTTCGCCGCCGTACGCACTCAGGGTCGAGCCGACGGACGCTGTCGAGCTGCCAGAGGCCATCACCCTCGAACCGTAGTACACGCTCGCGTTGTTCGGGATGCCGTTCCCGTCGTCATCATCATCCGAGCTTCGGTAGATGTCCTCCAGGACAGACCCCGTCGCCACCGCCGCTGCGGGCGGACCGGCAAAGAGCAGGTCACCGGCCACGAATCCGGGATCCATGACATAGGTGTTGCCGAGGTCCGTGGTCTGATCCGCTGTCACGGTCACGCGACTATTGACGCCGTGGTTCTCCAGCCACGGCATCCGGAAGTACTCGAAGCGACGGCCCTCGCGGAAGTTCATTTCGCCCCAGACCCGGTAGTCCAACGGCGGGGAGACGGCGTCGGAGGGGAGCATGTTCTGCAGCCAGTACGGGCCTTCCGATGGGAGCACCCCCGGAATCACACCCAGCTGTGCGTCGTAGCGCAGGTTGCTGTACGGGCCACCGTCGGCCTGGATGAATGTGCGAGAGCTAATCGGGTGCTCGTCCTCACCGAGCATGTCGGCGACACCCACGATCTCGCCCAGTTCCTCCGGCGGAAGCCCAGGCAGGATGCCCGTGCCATCATCGTCATCGGGGAGCACGCAGAGGATCTCGACGATCTCATCGCAGCCCACGGTCACGTACACCTGCTTGAGCGACTGCTTCTTGATCAGGTCGACGGCTGGGTCGCTGCCGATGGTCTGCTTGCGATAGATATCGATGCGGTAGTTCCCGCCTCCGCGAACAGCCATGAACTCCTGGTCGAAGCTGGAGCGAAGGTTCGGCCGATAGGCCTGAAGGAAGTCGTAGCTCCCCGATCCGGGGACGGTCTCGAGATAGGCGCGCATGGAGCCGCCACTCGTGATCAGCACCGGCGTTCCGTCCGAGTACTGGAACTTGAGGTCCAGCATGCCGGCGCACTCGACGATGTCGACTCCCGTCAAGCCCGGGGCCGGCTCCTTCTCGACGTGGGGCGGCGTGGTGTTGACCGCCGCGGGGTAATACCTCTCGCCGGCGCCGTCGAGCCATGCGTGGTGGCCTTCACGGTGTACTCGATCCCGGCGCCAGCTTCCCCGCCCTGGACGTTGATCGTGTAGGGCGTAAGCACTCCTTCGGTCGCGTCGGGGTACGCATTTGTGCTGTTGCCGAAGGTCGGCGAGCCGACGCTGGTCGCGTTGATATCGGCTCTCCAGATGCCCTGATCGAGACCAGCGCCATCGAGGATGTCCAGGATGACGGGGTTGGTGTTCGAGAACCCGATGTCACCGCTGATCTGGTTGTTGTCGGAGATCTGGCCGTGGGAGACGCCCGCAAGGCCGGCGAGGGCCATGGGGAGCAGGCTGAGGCGCAGGCCTGATAGCGGGCCAGGAGCGCGATGCGTATTGCACAGGAGCATGAGGAATCCGTCCTAGAAAGCGGGATGTGAAGCAGGGTTCAGGTGCTTGGGAATGCCCAGCCGGCCCGCGGCACTGCAGGCCACGAGCCGGCTGGGTACAAAGCCCAAGAGGGCGGTATTCCGCGGCTGATACATCTGTTTCCGGGCGCTCTGTGTTCGCGGCTTGCCCACCTGCAGCGCCCTCGCAGCTTGCTCACCGTCAGCGCCCTCCCGATCGCGAGAGCCCCAGGGCTGCCCAGGGGGCGGAGCGCAAGCGCTGCCCCGCCGCTCTCCGTGCTTGAGCTACCCTGGCGCCTGGGCTTGGCGCGGGCTGAGCGCCCCCCCCCAGGGAGGAACCGCGATGACTACCAGAACGCACCATGTGATCACATGCACGCTGCTCTGGGCCAGCAGCCTCGTGGGCTCTGCTCGTGCCGCTGATCCGGCGCCGGTGGTCCACGTCCCTGCGGAC
>Ga0164313_10000253_pt1 | contig 40465 bp, 36 predicted proteins | sample GuaBasSedimGuay4_FD_113735 | JGI IMG/M metagenome (GOLD analysis project Ga0164313, IMG submission 113735) | Subseafloor sediment microbial communities from Guaymas Basin, Gulf of California, Mexico - Guay4, Core 4569-4, 0-3 cm | ecosystem: Environmental > Aquatic > Marine > Hydrothermal vents...
CCATACCCAGCAAAGAGGTATTGCTTTGGCCTATATGCTTCGCAATAAGTCCTAAGCAGAGAAAGTACTGAGTCTGGTACCGGAACCATGCGCTGTTTGCGCCCTTTTCCGTCAACCACTCTTATCTGGTTACGATCAAAATCGATATGAGGAAGCTTCAACCCAAGCATTTCATTTCGCCTCAGACCTGTGGTATAGGCAAGTGTGAGGATGGCTCTGTGTTTTATATTTGGTAATGCATTTACCAGCCTGAGCGCTTCCTCTCTGGAAAGAACCATAGGTAGCTTCTTTTCTTTCCTGGGACGCTTTATTTGGACGTCAATCCATTCCCTTTTCAGAATATCTACTTGAAGTATTTTCCAGGCTCCGATCGTCTGGTTGATCGTTGACACTGATACTTTGTGCTTTTGGATACGGTATTGGAGATAATTCTTTACCTGTTGGGTGGTAAGGAGATCTGGAGAAGTGTTGTAATACCGGGAAAGCCCGGCAATCATTGATACATACGACTGAATCGTTCTAGGACTGTAATTGCGGACCTGCATCTCGCAGATCATCAATTCACGTAAGCTTTTTTTTCATGGTATGAAGTTTAAAGTGAACTTATTACAAGTTACACATTTACACCATGATATCAGAGAGAGGGAAACTACCGCCGAACGGCGGTTTTCGTTCAACTACTATATATATAATATTAAGCAAATAAATTACTTAAATTATTAATATACATAAAAGTGAAAAGGTAAAATACCTTCCAACTTTTATTAAGAACAAACGATTCCATTCGGCTGTGCCAGCCAAATAGGACTTTGGGACAGTGGTTTTTGGGATTGGGTTGGGAGTTGGTGTTCATTCGTTCGTTCGCTTCGCTTGCCTACGGCTACACTCACTCCCTCATTCACCCCAACAGTGGTTTGGTTGGTTGTTAATGCTGCAGCACTGCGTGCCTCAGCACCACCAACTGTGTCAGAGTAAATATCAGGCTTGAAATCACTACCTTAATTTCACATCTCAAGTGCGGGGGTTGAATACGGAGAGTTCCGATCATTCACCCAACAGTGGTTTGGTTGGTTGTTAATGCTGCAGCACTGCGTGCCGCACCACTAACTGTTTTAATATATATCTCTGTTTTGAAATCACAATCTCAAGACTACCATCTCAAGACCTTTTCCTGCATCACCATCCCAAGTACTGGGGTTGAATCCAGAGAGAGTTCCGCCCCGGCTAATATCGGGTAGTAAGTGAAAGACAAACAATATGGAATCCAATTAAAAGGTAGAACACTTATAACGTGATCCTGCAAAGTGTGAAAGAGACCTTGACTTCAGGTACACCATCTTCAAGAATGGATTTAGCTAATGGTAAAGCCTTTCCCCTCCCTACAAATATCAATAAAATATCTAAGTTTCTCTTTTTCTAATTCTCCCCCAAATCTAATGAGTAATTTGCTTTTACTCTCACCTTTGGGAGGATTCAAATATTCTGTTAACTCGTCTAATGCTTCTTCAATGGTTTTGCTTCCCATTTTTATTGCATTACTGCCCCATACAGAATCGCTCTCTCCATTATCGATATCTGGAATATCGGGTAATGCTCTTTCCAATGCATCTGCTAGGTTTGAAGCATCTTCCGACTCTACAGATGCGCCATTCATCGTTTGATAATCTCCTGCCCAACTTTCATCTGAATCCAATTTTGTTCCTTTTGGTTTCCATCCATAATGAGAGGATAGTTCCAATAAAAGTGGCCATGCATTAAGATTATATCTAATGTCATATTCTCCGTTTGTAATATAATACGCCATAATTTTAGTTTTTATAATTTATATAATATTTAATTTTCATTTAATCAATTGCCAAGCAATTTTAAGTCTCTGTCTTGTTGTCTGATACGGTATAATTTTTGAATGATTTTCTTGGTTGCTTAGTTGGTGATACTCCCTGCATATATCCAAATGAAATAGTGCATGTATTTGGCCCAGTTCGTTTAATATAATTCCGGTTATTGAACCTTGAGCTTTGAAGTACCACTTTCTTTGTAGGACGGTATTGCATTGCGCACAAGGGACAACCAGAACCTCTAAGATGGGAATCCAATCTCTGACGAAAGTCACCATGCTTTTTGCACGTGATGGTGATATAATCACTCTTTCGTGTGTCTTGAGAATAATTGCACTTGGAGTAATCATATGCTTTTCCATGAAGCTCCTTAACTACTTGAAGAAACTCGTCTCTTGTGTATCGATTCCTCGCACAATATGGGCAGACTCCCCCATTTTGGTGGTATGCTGGCGTTTGCTGAAAGACACCATGACGTGAGCATATTATTGAGATATTCTTATTGGACTTCTCATAATTCACCAATGAGTAATCAAACCTATCTCCGTGTATCAGTATTGCATTCTCGATAAAGACCGTTGTTTTGTTTTTCATATTTCTCAATTCAATTTGTTTCTACTGCATTTGTATCTTTAGTATTCTCTACCCCTTTAGGCTTTTCCTACTCCTATCACATTCATCATCCGTGTTTTCCTGTTTTGGCATAGCATAAAATATGTATTGGTTTACACACTTATACGAAAGACAATGTATTTTGTTACACTTTATATGAATTATTTTACATATTCCGCACAAATAATCCGTAATAAGGTTATTATGTGTTTGTTTATCAGCTTTTTATGACATTCAAATATATTATCATGAAGTGTAGGCTAAGTAAGAAGTATTCATATATGCTTTATTTATAGCGTATTATGAGCGAGTTTAAACTAAATATTAGTTGTTGCTGATAGCATATATGTTATGTCCGTTACATTAATATCAAGTAATACCTTGTATAATTAGAATAATATTCTACATTTGATGTAACACAATACATTTATCATGGATATTAAACTGAAGCAAAATCTCGGCAGAATTATTAGAACGCTCGAAGGGCAAGGCATGAAGCCAACCAAAATTGCACATTCAATTGGCTACACCACAACCCGTCAGTTGTATAACTCAATTGAGGGTCAGAGCATGCTGTCTACCAAAGCTGTTAAGGGATTGATAGAAAATCTTAATGTTAATCCGATGTATTTGTTTTTGGGTAAGGGGGAGATGTTTCTTAGTGATGAGTCTGAAATCGAAACATTAAGGAAAGAAAATCGGGAATGGATTCAAAGGCATAATGAGGTAGTAAAGACAGTTTTAGAATTAAATAAAATGGTTAAAGAACTGGAAAAAAGAAATGCTGATCTTATTGACCTCTCAAGTGCTGCAATCAAATATCATAAATCACAGATAGTGGAGAGCTCTCCTGAAGAAACTGATAATAACAGTGTGACACCAGAAGACCATCCCTAGTTTAGGAAGTCGTATTTTTTGAACCGAACATCATATGATTCAGTGAGAATAGATTTAGCACTCCCATTCAAAATATCATAGGATATCTATCAATATCTTGTAACTGATGAACATTTCTTGTTGACCTTTAGGCCACCTTCGAACCTAATGTCATCTGGATTTTTCAGGAAGTATACTTCGTTACATCAATGATCATCATGGGATTTAATATTAAGGAGTGTAAGAATTCATGCTTGTATCGACAACCCCATCATGTATGATAGGCCAATCAAAAACCGAATGCTATGGCCACATACCACTGGTAAAATTCCAATGAATCAACTTAGCTTAAACAAGCTCCTGACTCAGATTCGGGATGATCATTTTACTCTGGCAAAGATAGTCTGAGGCCCTGAGTTTTCCAGTCTGGTGTTACAAACTTGTTAGAGTAAGATCTTTCTCCGAAAAGCTAGGCCAGAAAAAAAATAGAAATATTTTCACTTTGTAATCACTTGTTTTTGTGTCACATATGAGCACGTATTGAAAATATTTTGTGAATAGTGCGTATGTGAGGGTCTTTTGGGAACCTACAATCGTATTTATTATAAAATAAACTTATCAAATAATAAAGTCATGAGAAGAACAGATTCCAAAAGGATTAACATTTGGGTAGACCTTACCCTCTATAATCAAATTAAAAAAGGTGCTGATGATTCCTACCTAAGAGTAGGAACCTACACACGTCAGCTTATTCAAAAAGCGATGAAAGATAACACTACAAGTATTTAAACAGGCCAATAATGAAAGAAATGAAAATAGTAGAATGGACTGAGAAGTCATGGAACCCCGTAACGGGTTGTGATAAAATCTCTTCGGGGTGTGCCAATTGTTATGCCAAGGATGCCGCAGAAGGCTATTTGAAGAGGTGGAAGAATCCCAGATATACCAATGGATTCAATCTGACTCTGCATGAAGATTTGCTGGAAGAACCTATGAAATGGAAGAAGCCCAAACAGGTTTTCCCGTGCTCGATGTCAGACATATTTCACGAAGATATTCCATCAGATTTTATCAGAAAGATGTTTGAAACAATGAATCAATGCCCCCAGCACACCTTTATTGTACTTACCAAGCGTGCTGACAGGATGCTGGAACTCTCGCCATCACTAAGTTTGTCTGATAATATCTGGTTAGGTGTCACAGTGGAAGAGGCCAAATATATTGACAGGATTGAATCATTGAAGCAAACTGGTGCTGTGAATAAGTTCGTGTGTGCTGAACCACTGCTGAGTGATTTAGGTGCAGTGAATTTGACAGGCATTGATTGGGTAGTTGTTGGTGGTGAGTCTGGAAAAATTTTCAGGCCATGCAAAGAAGAATGGGTAGTGCACCTGCGTGACCAGTGTGAAGCACAGGGAGTAGCTTTTACCTTCAAACAATGGGGTGGTAGATTTCGCAAGAGAAATGGTTCATTGCTACAAGGGAGATATTATCATGAAATGCCAGTGTCAAATCAGGTAAGAATCCACAATAGCGACTAAGGATAAGTGAGAGCGGCAGTACCATTAAACCATTTATTAATTGGCAAAGAAAGAGTATAGGCAAGTTTATCAGGAATAAATAAGAGCATATACTATCTTTATATTCCCAACAAGCTTGCCCATGATATGAAGACACTTCTACTTTCCATTTGCATCGTCTTTCTAATTACCTCCTGCAACAAAAAAAAACCAGACAATGCAACAATATCTGCTTTTACCGATAGTATACCGGAGGTGACTGAGGAACCGTCTTTCCCATCATTAATTCCAGGCGAAGTAGAACTTGCTGATGAAGTATTTGGTGATGTAGTTGAACTGACAGGAACATCGCATCCACTGGATCAGCTCTTTAAAGTGCAGGAGACTCAATTGCTTGCTAAAGAGAACATGCTTATCATCAAGAATCGAAATGCGGATAACTATTTCATGGCATTCACGCTCCCGGATTTTCACCTTATTAATTCATTCGGACGAAGAGGAAAGGGGCCTGGAGAGTTTACAGGACCAAGCATCATTCAGACATTGCAGCCAGAGTATTTGTTCTCAGTATATAGTACCAATGGAAAAATCTATCATATTAACCGTTCATTTGAGCTCATTGACTCGAAAATTTCACTAGATACAAAGAGGCAATTATACGATCCAAATAAGATCTGTGCTGCCTCAGCCGATGAGTTCTATTACGTAGGTGTGGCTCCTGTTGCTAAAGAGATTTACAAGTACTCGGCCAAGGACTCCATTCCAGAGACTTCAATTAATAAATTATCGGTAAAAGGTTTTAAAGGATGGGCTTCCTATACTGGTTATCTAGGAGCAAATTTTAATAAGGATCGCCTGGTATTTGCATACAAGTATTTTAAAAAGATCGTCTTTACTGATTTATCAGGAAATGTGGAGCGCACCATAAACTTTGACACAAATACAAAGACTGATAAACAGAGCAATGTCTCTATTCTTGGGCCATCAAGTGTTACTTATTATTGGGGAATGTCCGCTCATGAGGATTACGTTTATCTTCTTTATAGCGGAAGAACCCCCTTAGTTGTGACAGAAGAATTGCGCGAAGGCTCTGGGTATATATATGTTGAACAGTTTGACTGGAACGGAAAGCCCATTCGGAAATACAGACTGGACCACTGGGGGTATTTTTGTGTGGATGACATAGAAGAAAATATCTATTTGGCTTCTACAACCGATGAAAATCCAATCTACAGCTTTAAGCTACCTGAAAACCAGGAAACAAAATGAGGTCCTTAATATTTGTTCCAGCCTTGGTTATTTGTCTGTTTTCCTGCAACACTCAGGAACCCATAGAAACCAAGGTTATTTCAATAAAAGGTCAACAAATCTTTAAAGATACCCAGTTTCAATATCCATACAGACTTCATGTGATCGATGATCTGTTGCTGATTGAAAACAGCGACAGAATGGAACCCTTCTTTGAGACTTATGATTTGCTGTCTGGTAAAAAGCTGAATGATTTTGGTAGGAGGGGCAATGGGCCTGGCGAGTTTATATCCAGAGGATCTGTTTTTTATTCTTCTGAATTCATGAAGCTCTTCATTTATGAACCGATTAGGAATCAAATATTTTACCTGGATAAAGATGAGCTGAATTCAACCCATCCAGAATTAAATGTTTACCAAGAGATCGATCTCGATGGTTTTTTTGGAGTTACAGTTTGTATACTGGACTCCACCTTTGTTGTCCAGGGAATATCAAGGGAGTATGATCGCTTGCAATTTCATCCAATCCCGGACGGCAAGTTATTCAGAAGAGGAGCATATCAGGAAAACTTAGTTCAGGGAAATATTGAAGGCATCGATCGGTACCGAAAGGAACTAAGCATTCAGGGATCCATCTGTGCAAATAACAAACTGAACAGGCTGGTATCGGCCTATTATTATACTGATTTGTTAGAAGTATATGATCTGGACGAAGACCGGATTATTGGATCATCAGAATTTACTCAACCAATTCAGAGGATTTTTTCTGGAAACCGGCTAAATGATATTGCACGGATCAATAGAGATGCCCGGACGGGGTATTCCAAGATAATCTTAGTTAAAGACTGGATTTTTTGTTTGTATTCAGAGTCTACCGTTGATGAGATTATTAGATCTGGCATGTTTTCTCATAGTAATCAAATTCACGTATTTGACTGGGATGCTAAGCTGGCAGCAAAAATACTTTTGGATATACATGTCTATTCCATCACCTATGATGCAAAAAGGAACGCCATCCTTGGACTCAGATCAAACCCGGAATTTGAGATTGTGAGCTTCGATTGTCCGGAGATTTGAAACTAAAACAGAAAGATGAAAAATCATACTGATCTGTACAGAGAATATGCGATAATAGCCCTTTTTATAGTGACACTGATATCGTCCTGTACAAATAATCAAACGTATGAGAATCTAGAACCCAGGCAGGCTAAAAACGAAAATATCGAGTTTGAAATTGAAGATGTTAGTATTGCGATTGATACGATTACCTATCCATCATACTCGAAATTTCAAAATGCTTTTTTTAATGATTCAAGTTTTTTGGTTGGCTTCAGTGGAAGGATGAATAGTCTGGACTTTTTTAATCTAAGCTCAAAAGAATTTAGTACACATGTCAAAATCGACAGAAAAGGGCCCAATGGCATCGACCATATAAATGGTTTCTATGTTCACAATTGGGACTCAATTTTTATTTTCTCATTTAACAGACTCGCATTAATTGACAGTGCTGGCACTGTTAGATCAAATTATGATTTGTTTGAACTTGGAATTCAAGATTTCGAAGGTGATGCCTCAATTGGAGTCGATCTGGGATTTGATTTACACTATTCCAAACAAAGGAATTCATTATTTGTAAAATATGTTCCAAAGGATGTCCCCTTTGGTAGCAAAGAATTCTATTCAAAACCGTTTATGGCAGAGTTGTCTTTGGATAGTCTCCATTTAAAAACCATCCCATTTGAGTACTCAATCTATATTAGAGACAATTATTTGGCTTCTATGGATATGCCCCATGTCTCCTTCGATGGTAGCATGATATTCTGTTGTTTCAAAGGTGAGTCCAATATCTATTCCTTTGACTTAGAAAACGGACGAACCAAAGAATATGGAGGAAGGAGCTCTAATTCAAAACCCTTCGCGGCTCCACTCGATAGGGATGCTAGCAGAGAAGAAAAATCAAGACATAGGGTAGAAAGTGCGTCTTACTTCAACTTAAGATATGATCCATACAGAGATTTGTATTTCAGGCTGCACTTCGGGGATATCAAACACAAATCTTCCGATGATATGGAGGATGTAAATGCCACATATCGTGAAAAGGGACTCTATTTAATGATCTTTAATTCTGAGCTTGAGTTAATTAAAGAAGTAGCGCTTGAAAAGTATACCTATCTCCCTGAATTTTATGGACTTTCGGAGGAAGGGATATTCTTAAACGCAAACCACGATATGAATCTGGATTATGAGGGTAAGTATGCGAAATTCAAGCTGTTCAGAATCACATATGAGAATTGAAACCAGTCTCAGATGGAATTCGGAATCTGAGATTGTGAAGTTCGATTGCCCTGAGATGTAATCCTCAAGAACGCTGGTAGAAAGACAAACACTCCTACTAATGAGAATATACAACCAGCTATGGTTCCAACGGCAAACGTGTACCAGAATACCTGGTCCTTGTTGATGAGAATAAATGGAATCAAACCAAGAACCGTTGATACAATGGTGTAGATTATAGGCATGATCTTATGGCGGAATGCGGCCACATACAAATCCATGGATGGAGCATTTGGCCTCATCTTCTTAAGTGAGTTAAACTCATTGATGATATAAAGAGCTGAATTTACTGACAGGCCACTGGTAAAGATAAATGCAGCAAAAATCCCATTATCAAAACGAAGATCGAACACCGAAAAGGTGATAAAAAGGCCTATAAAAGAAACAGGGATCATAAATATGACCACAAGTGGCCTGACCAACGAGTTTAGTAAAATAGCGCACACAAAATAGATGATCAGCACGATGATGATAAATAGTTTCAGCTGACCCTCAATTTCATCATCTCTGCCCCAACCACCCCATTGATAAATGGTAGGAGCACTGGAATAGCCCAGAGGTTGTTGCTCTTTGATTTCTTCCAGGACCTGCTCTCGGATTCGCCGGTGTAGTTGATTGGGTCCCACAAAATTGTACAGTACACTCATCAGATATTGACCATCCTCTTTCCGGATGGTCTGATTTGTTTTCTCATAGGTCCGTTCCAGCAGGTCCCCTACTGTAACCAGCTTGTCGTTCACGAGCTCGGTGGTATTCATCAGGTTCCAGATATCTTGCGATCTGGCTTTGGTAGAAGTGATATTGATTTCCTCATACCCTTTGCCGGTAAACAGATTCATTCTAACGCCTTGGGAAGACAGGCTTTCTACACGGTTCAGAACCGAGCTGGCCGTCACCCCTGAATGTTGTATAAAGTCCTGTCGTGGTTCCAGCTGGTATGAAAATTCCAATGGGGTGCGGTTATCAATACGAGACGAGATGGAGATATCCTGGAATCGTCCGTTCTCTCCAAGCCTGTCGGCCAGCCAGTGAGACAGATCGTACAATTGTCCAAGATCGTATCCTTTCAGTTCAATCTTACTATCCTGGTATCCAATGGCACCCAGTACATCATTAGAGAAGGGGCGGTCGCCTTCGAAAATATCTCCATAACCATGCACCCTCCAAGATGCACCTCCAAGCAAAATGCATTTCTGGACCACCTCATTTTTTATCATCAAGCCGGAGTAATCAAATTGATAAGGCTCCTTTAACTCAACAGTCACATTGATGCTGCTGCCAATGATATTTGTTGTATATACATCTACCTTCTCCAGTGTGCTCAGAAAAGATTCCAAATCGGAGGCAACCTTGTCAGTCATCTCCTTCGAAGATCCCATTTCCATCTTTCCGTAAATCCATACGCTAGCTTCCCTGGCATCCTTCCCAGACCTGCTGTAATAATAATAGCCTACCTCTTTTTTGTCCACGAATAGACGAAGGGTTCCTCCAAGTGATATATCCACTATTTTTTTAAGCTTATCTGCATAGAAATCGCTGCCCAGTGTGTTGTTATACCACTTATGATACCACTGGTGCTCATCTTCTTCAAGTTCCAAACCCACTTCCTGCGGAAGCATAAATACAGGAATTCCAAAAGCAAGGATCAGCAGGATGGCAATCCATTTGTTTCTGTATCTGAGGATACCCCAGATACGACTAAGGAATCCGAGCCATCTTCCAAGCAACTTGGTGCGCCCCGCAACAACGCGTTTGTTCTTAGATAGCTTCAACAGGTGGGTCAGGGCCGGGACCAGAAAAAGGGCAGTGAACAGCGAAACCCCCAGGGTAACAGCGAATACGGAGGCAAAACCGCTCAGTTTCAGTTTCACATCTTCATCCAGTATGAAGATCACCGATAATGCTCCAATGGTAGTGAGGGTAGCGGCCAGTAATGCAGGGAAGCTCTTCATGTCCTTTCGGAGCAGCAAGTGGTCCTGCATGACAATGATATTGTCGATGATGATTCCAAAGGAGACAGTTATACCGGCCAGAGAATAAAGGTTGATCTGAATCTTAAATAAGTAGAAAAATACTACCGAGATCGCCAGGGTGGATAGCAAAGAGAAAAAGACCACGAAGATGTATCGTGGAGCCCGGCTTACCAGACTAATGAATAGAAGGAGGATAGCAAAGGATAATGCGGTTCTCAGATAAATATTCCTCAACTCCTCTTTTAGTTTTTCCGTAGCATCCAATTCCTTCCGAATGGAATATCCCGCTGGCAAGTTTTCTCTCAGCTGGGCAATCACTTTTTCGGTCGATTTACCAACCTGAAGGATATTTGCTTCCTTATCTGATAGTACGGATACCCTGAGTGTAGAAAGTCCATTGATACGGAAGGTGCTGTAATCATAGATGGTCTTCTTACCAATTTCCGCAATATCATTCAATCGGATCAACTCACCTTCCCTGGTATTTAATGTTATTTGGTCCAGATTGAGCTCCTCGCTCCCTGAGTGTAGATAAACTGGTATTATTAACGATCCCTCATTTGAAGGACTTTGCGTTCGGGCAGAACCCAGAAAAACTTCTCCATAATTGTCCCGAATGGCCAGTTGAACCGCACTCATGCTAAGTCCCAGCGAATGAAGCAGGTCATAGTTACAGTAAACCTCCCAGCGGCTTCTGTTTAGTCCGCTTACTTCCACATCATTGACTCCTTCAATCAGAGCAACGGGTCTTTTGATCCGCTCTTCAATGAAATACTCCATCTCTTCCTCCGGCAGTGTTGAGAAGATAGAGTAGGACAGCACCCGTTCGGATTCACTAAATAAACTACCCCCGCTAAGCTTGAGATCGGTTAGCCCATTGGGTAGTTTCGGGCGTGCCCGTCTTAACATGGAAGATACCTCCATGCGGGCAGCATCCATGTTCTTTTCTTCCACAAACTCAATGGTGATGCCCCCCGAATTGGTTTGGGAGAAAGATGAAATCCTCCTGATACCTGGAATTGTACTGCACACTTCAGCCAGAATGGAGGTTACCTCGCTTTCAAGTGTAACAGGTGCCGCATTATACCAATTGTAGCTGATCGATATATCGTTGGTGACCCGCTTGGGCTCCAGTCCGGTTTGCAAAAATGGCAGCAAGGCTAATCCTGCCACCACCAGCGCAATAGAAGCCATCAGAATACCGTATGATGTATTTTCAAAGAATAAGAATTTGTTCCTGGAGTTCTTTGACATTGGAAGAATGTGATGGTTACAAATATTTCTTTAAAGTAAGCAAAACAAGCGAAGGATTATCGTCCAGGTTGACTTCCCTTAAAGCAGAATTCAATGGAGTTTCAGAGTCATCCTTCAAATCCTGCAGCTGGATAGGATACACATAAAAGCCAAGCTTGTTTTCTGAGAAAAAATCAATATCATCGTTGCTAAGACCCAGACCGAAGTCATCTACATACTGATCGGCATAGACCTGATTTCCTTTCAGGTCCTCAATGAATAGCTTTCGGGATTTGTTGATGTAATAAGACAACACAATATGATCCTCCATCTCATTGAACACATAGGAATAAACCTTGTCTGAAGTGAGAAGTGCTTTGCTAAGGTCTTTGTTTCCCTGTTGTTCAATTAAATAGTCCATGGAAGGAAGTCGGTCCGCACCAAAAGTAAGCTTATATATGGGCAGAACCTTTCCTTCCAGATCAATCCTATAAATGATGTCAGAGTAGTTCGTGTGAAACAGAATTCCTTCACAAGCCTTTATAAACGGTAACTTTTTACCATGGTTCAGACGATTTAATGGGTAGGGGAAATATTTTCTGTAACTATCGGACGCTGTATCGTTCAGGATGAGGTTTTAGTTATACTCTTCATCGGCACCATGCATCAGACCACGGTAGAATACAAACTCTCCGGGAGCAACAATTTCGAAATCAAGAAAGGGAAAGGGACTAGCATGCTCCTCCAGGTATTGAAAGTGCTGATCGTAGATGAGCAATTTACGATTGACCGGATCATTCACCAATATTTTCAGGTTCCCCCCATCCATCTGGATCCTGAAAGACATAATCATTATATACTCACCCGGCCCTTTCCCAATTCGTTGAAGCTTGTCTACAAAACGCCCATCTTTTCGGAAATGAAAAATTGTGCTGGAATTATCCAGCAGGAAGATATGGTCATCCTGAATGATGGTTTGTCTGACCACGGCCATCTTGTTTGTCTCAGAAGTCTCAAGTCTGATGACTTCAAATTCTGGTTCAAAGATCTCTGAAAACTGGATTTCGTTTGCAGGTTCATTAATCTCAATGGTCTGTATACCCTGATCAGTAATGTTACTTCGACAGGAAGAAAAATAGATCATGGCTAGCATGCAGGGAAAGACGGCTAAGCAAAATTTGGAACTATGTGAAAAGACAGACATGTATCCAGAATGTGAAATCACTAAGGTTCAAGATACAGAAAATAACGAATCGAAAGCTATTGATTAGCTACCTGGTATAGAAATTGCACTTGGTTATTTCAGATTCCGGTATTGAATGAATCAGAAGATTTCCCTCAAACTTTTGAGTTATAAAAAACAGTTGAGTAATCGAAAATTTGCCTAATTTGATACACTACACAAAAATAATATGATTAAGACTAGCTCAGGAATGAAGATCTTTAAAACATTGCTTCTGATCTTTGTTGGACTACCGCTGCTCCTAAATGCCCAGACTGCCATTCGGATTCCCATGGGGCAAAACATTGATAAAGCTATAGAACTGCCGGTAAGTCAGCTTGTTGAAGACATTCAGTTTATTGCTCTAGAAACAAATGCCAACTGTTTCATGGACCGGGATATCTCGAAGATTGAGCTCTTTAACAGCCGAATTTATATAAGCGATTACAAATACATATATAAATTCGACTTAAATGGGAAATTCCTGAGAAGAATTGGAAAACAAGGAAGAGGGCCGGGGGAGTATTCCCCAAATGGTTTTCAAACCTTCCTCATCGATAAGCGAAACCAACAACTCATCATTTTTGATCTGGTCTCACAGCGAATGATTGTATATGATTTGGATGGAAAATTTGTAAGAGGAAAATCCATTGACTTTTTACCCGGACCAATGGAATGGATCAGCGAAGAAAGCTTTGTTATTTCTAACCTGAACTTCACTTATGAAAATGAACCATGGAGAGATTTCTACATTTTAGATCGTGAAGCAAAAACCGTAGGCAAGAATAAATTTATGAAGCAGCATGATAAAAGCTATGGTATCGTCATCTATCCTCCCATTTATTATACCTATAGGGAAAAAACCAGATATAAAAATCCACATGAAAATATCATATATGATATTGATGGGAGTAAAAAACCAGAACCAGTCTACTATCTTGATTACGGCAAATACGAAAAGTTCAGCGATGTGGATGATGTGCAGGTCAGGGTAAAGAACAATGTTGGAACCAACAGAGCCAACCCCAAAAGCTTTGAAAAAATAGGTCTTCTGGGTTTAAGTGAAACGAATGCTTTTCTTTTCATCTTCTATGTCCACCAGGAGCAGCGAAAAGTTGGTGTATATGATAAAAATGAGAAAGCATTCTATCAACTTATTGAAAAAGAAACTAAGCTATACGGTTTTAAAGACGATCTGTATGGTGGCCTTCCAATATTCCCTGAAAACGGGATTCGAGAAGATGTCCTATATACCCATTTCGACATGTTTCAGTTGAAAGAAGAACAGAACAGGACATCCGGACTTGATCCTGTATTAAAACAAATCGTTGAATCCAGCGATGAAAATGATAATCCAGTAGTAGTGATTGCTAAATTGAAATAATGAGAGTGATAGCATTTATAATCATCTTTTGTACAACGTATAGCTGTAGTACCAAATCAAAATTGAAAGAAATTGAAATTGACTTATCAAAATATGAAAGTATTATTGATTTGCATCAGTATTCTGATTCTTTAAAAGTTGTTAAACTAGAAACAACGGAAGAATGTCTTATTGGACGAATTGGTAGGATCATTGAGGATGATTCTTTACTTTTTCTTCTTGATAAACAGAGTAAATCAATTCTCGTATTTCATTCAAGCGGTCGATTTTCCCATTCTATTTACCACGAGGGAAAGGGCAATGGTGATTATTTAGCTACCAAAGACATAGCGGTTGATAAGAAAAGGAATGTAATCTATGTTTACGATGATCATACTAGACAGCTAATCTGTTATGATTATCAGGGAGGATTTTTAAGAAAAGTTAGTTTGCCGGATTTTCTGATAAGGAGTTTTGCAATTAGGGAGAACGGTAATTTTCTTGCTTTTGCACCCGATCTAATGAGTCGAATGAGAGATGGGGTATGGGAATTCGATATCAATGGTAATCTAATCAGCGAATATGCAGATATAAATGAAAATCACAAATTGGCATGGACGGCTTATCCATATTTTACCAGAATTGATGAAACATATAGTTATCTAAATTATTATGATAATTACATATATACACTAGACAAAGACATCTTAGCAAGAAAACTGAAGGTTCATATCAAACAAAAAATACCTGATAAATATGTATCAAATCCTGAAGGAGTAGATGAGACCTTTACAGGTGAATACTACATGCCTTCGAGTCTAAATGAAACAGATAGTTTTTATCATTTCAGAAACACATCATTTGGTAGGGAGCCAGGAAGTATACATGTTTTTATTGAGAAGAATTCCAATCAACTTATAATTGCGGATTCATTAATATATGATTTTGAAGATTATAGGAATATTCAAAAGATATTTTCTAACGATGGCAAGAATTTTATAGGCTTATTAGAATCCAACACGAGTGATAATCCAGCATTAGTTGTTTTCAATCTACGATCAATTCAATGATGAGAAATATTCTTAGATGCTACAATGGTAAATGAGAAACTTTAATGCCACCAAAAACAAATGATCCAAAATTGGCTTTTGTTGCACAAGAGGGTCTTTACTTGGCTTTGCATCCTGATAACCCCCAATATAATCCTGATTCTTTAGCAGTCGAAAAAATGATGATTATATCTAGTCAGGATTTTGAGGGGGCACATCAAGGTGACAAATCTGCAGAATGCGAATGAACTTAACTCAACAATAAACAAGAAATCATGTTACGATTAACGAAAATCTTTGGATTGCTGGTGCTCCCTTTCTTGTGGAGTTGTCAGCAGAAAACGGAATCTATCTTTCCACAAAAATTAAACCTTATCGGGGAAGAAATCAAAGTTGATCTTATAATTGCAGCAGGCGATATGGAGATTCATGACAACTTGCTTATTAAGGGAAGAGACTATGAAGCAGAAACGGCTATCCGTATCTTCGATCTGGCGGATTTTTCCTTGCTTACAAATACCATTGGCAGGGGAAGGGGGCCTGGAGAAGTGGCAAATCCGGCTGGCGGGGTTCTCGATGAGGTGAATGACATTTTATGGTTCACGGATTGGGGGAAAAACTGCATCCACCAATTCTATATAGACAGTGTTCTTGTAAACCCGCATTACAAAGCCACAACATCATTCGCTATCGATAAATCCTGGATTCCAACCATGAACATGTTTTACCTTCCTTCCGGGCACATTGGATTCACCAGTGTCATGCTCCAGAAAAACCTGGTCTCATTTATGGATCTGAGCGGGAACTTGGTGGACAGCCTGGCCATTCCCAACAAAATATACCCTGATGTCTGGAAAGATGCTGGATTTTCAGATGTGCCTTTAATTTGTCTGTATGTCCCCGAAAAAGACAGGATGCTCATTGTGAGTCGCCATGAGAATAAGTTTTCCGTGATTGAGATGGATGGAACACCTGTGTTTCAAAAGGAAGATATACCGGAAGCTAGCGATAAGGTGTTTGCGGGAAATTGGGAAAGAGCATTCTATACAGTGGAAGCAGACAAAGAGTTCATTTTCTTAGTATATGCTGGAAAACGAATGGGAGATTTTAATGCAGAGGGCGAATTCCAGATTAAATACCCCAACCGCCTCCTGGTGGTTGATTGGAAGGGGAATTACCGATACGATATTACCCTGGATCATGGGGTCATGTTCGCCACTCTGGACAAGGAACGAAAGCGTTTAATTTGTGACACGCAGGATTTTGACAACTGCCTGGTCTCCTATGATTTGTCAGGACTTTACAAAGAATGATTTTCCGCATCAACACCTATGACTAGCAGAGGACCAAAGAACCAGAATTCTTTTTTGAACAATCATACTATAGCATTCTAATAGCACAAAATCCGTTGGTTTCCGGATTGGCTATGCTGCCCTTTATGTAGAACGGCATAGAATCCTCGTGATGGTATAGATTCAATTGCAACTTAGAATTTTTCTAAATAATGCAAAAATATTTAATTAAACACTCATTTGGGGTAACAAATTAGTGTGGTTTCTGATTAAACTCATACTAGGTATTTAAACTCTTGTTAGCTTCTGCTATGGAAATAACTGAAATATGTAAATCCGAGAGATCATTCCACTTGATTTTTTTATAACCAGTATGAATAATCTAAAAAGTAATCATCAGCAGATATTTGAAGTAAAAACCTCTATTGGTTACAAAATAATCGATAGCAACAATATTCTTTTCCTTGAAGCAAAGGGAAAGTTCACAATTATCCATTTCGTCGATCAATCTTATATTATCACATATCATTTAATAAAATGGTATAACAATCATTTATTTGAGCCATATTTCTTCCGATGCCATAATTCATATTCAATAAATTGCTCTTATGTAAATTGTTATAACAGTAAGGAAATTGTTATGGTAGAAGGCACTAAAGTACCATTGTCAAGGAGTAGATTAAGTTCTTTAAAGGAAGATTTAAAGATTATTTTACTATATGCGAAGGCTTAATGGTGAGGATTCAAGTTGGATTCAATAGAAATGCAAAGTGTTCTATAATCATGTCTTTCATTCCAAAAATAGTTTATCGACTCCATAATCATGTCGTTCATTCCAAAAATAGTTTATCGACTCCATAATCAGACTCTTGATTCCGAAACCTCACCTTACTCATGTAGCTTATCAAAATATTGTAAGAATTATTTATACTTTGTATAAGTGCCATGTAAGGAAGACCTGTTGATATTCATAGAGTCGTAGTAATGTTGCATTGTGAAGATGTGCATTGCTGAAATGTGATTCTGGAAGTTAACAACCAAGAGATTTTAGACTGAAGAGACTGTTACCGAGCAACTGAAATTGCTAAGTGACGAGTATTTTATATGGGATTATTATGAATCCATCAATATAATTTGTTACAGATTATCCATTCCAATATTAATTCGTTATGTTCTCAAAGGATGACGTACAATCTTGGTATATCTTTTATACTTACCCACGATCTGAAAAGAAAGCTTTCATCTCATTGGAATCTGCTGGTTATGAGGTGTATATACCTCTAATAGAAAGCCGCAGAATTTGGAAAAACCGGCAAATAAAGTTAATTACAGAACCTCTGTTCCCTAATTATATTTTCGTTAGAATAACTCAAGAGAGGATATTTTGCGTTCTGGAGAACTCTAAAATTGTAAACTATATTTCTTGTGGGACATCCCCATCAAAGCTAAACTCGGAAGATATCGACCATATTAGCAAATTGCTTAAAGTTGGTGATGACATTTCTATAGATCCTGAAATGCAAACAGGACAATTTGTGAAAGTAATTAAAGGGCCCCTTAAAGGATATGAGGGAGTTCTGACTACAAAAAAGGGGGGAGCTCGTTTTGGAATTGAAATCAAAGGTCTTCCTTATACAATCAGTGTTGAGATTAATAGTAATTGTACTAGAATAATGTATCCATGATGTAGGAAGTTTTCGAAAGAGGTGTTTATTCTATCGTTACTCAATTACAAATTAGCATTTGAAACTGCTTAGCGAAAACTGCTAAATCTGTAACATGTATTGCAAATAGGTGCTCGGATGATCGCAAGAAATAATAACCCTAGGATACATCCAGTTGTATTGAAGCACTATTCAGTAGATGTATGCAGTTGTCCGATAATCATTAAGGATTGCCTATAAGTTGAATTGATCTTCCAGGAGGAACGTACTCCTGAAGGTCCTATTCATTAACTACGAAAGCATATATGCATTTAAACGACTGAAATCAAGAAATTCAATTGGAAAATGAGATTATTAATAATGCTACATAGAATGGACCAATTGATCTATCTAAAAAGCACCGGTAGTCCAGAGGAATTTGCAGAACTACTTAACGTCTCCATTCGCACTCTATACTACTATTTAAAAATCATGAAAGAATTAGGAGCCGAAATTAAGTACAATCCATATTCTCTTAGTTATGAATATCTTAATGAAAAACGACTAATTATTGGTTACTAATTTTCTCACTGCAACACTATTATACTATTTTCGTCCATATTCGTCCAAACTGCTTTTCAATAATTTGTTGAGGAAGAAAACTAAAGTGACAAATTATATTGACATCATTTATGTAATTCGAGATGTCAAAAAATATAATATTGCATAGGGTATTGAAAATGGTTATCATGAATCTAACAAACTCTCATTCCATTTTCATTCACAACAATTAAAGAAGTGGTTTTGCCGCCATACTTCTAAGATACTAAGGGTAAAAAAACTGTGAAGTGTTTCAATATGAGGGTTGGCAGAATGGCAAGGCATAACGCATGTTGGGAGCCTTCAGCCAAATACCGCAATTTACCTTAAGTATGGTTTATTGCGTCTACTATTTGAGATGAAGAACAAAATTAATGTAGATAAATTAGGCGATCAAAAACTATGTGATTCCAGACTAAATTGCTTGATTTCAATTACTCTTGGACAGATTCAGTATTTATGATAGGAGACGTTTGCCTGCTGTCAATTACAATTAGACTGATTGAGTATGAAGTTTCACAGCCATTACCAATTCAAGATATCTCGATCGATGGAATCGCTTCTCGATACCATTCATTTATGATATGAGTCAACCATAAATCCTGCCGACCCAAGGCATATCTTACCATTACTTGTTACACCTTCTACTATAATTCTGAAATAACCGAGGTCGTCGGCAGTATAAAACGATACTGTTGCCTTGCCATTTTCGGTATTGATCTCAGGATACCAATACAATGTGGTGCGGTGGTCAGGCTTGGGTGTATCAATATTCTCAGGGGTATATTTTGGTGAGTAGAATTCACGGGTAGAGGAAAAACCAGCCACTTTTTTTGTAATTGCCCCAATTAATTCATAATCCTGAGTCACTGGAGCCTCTCCTTTTTTGGTATAGATTGCAATAACTCCATTATTTCCACGGGAGCCATAGATAACTGCACTGCCGCCTTTCAATACTTCCACTTTATCAATATTAGTCATAGGTATGGACTGAATTATGCTAAGAGGATCATCAGAAATTGGAATGCCATCTAAAACAAACAATGGAAAAGATCCGCCCAACATACTCGTAATTCCTCGCAATTTGACTTTTCCACGATAAACTTTTAATCCAGGTACACCACTGCTTTGCAAGAACTGTAATACATCGGTATGACGGTAATCTAATGGGGTAACTTCCAGAACATGATCGGCTTCCAGGTAGATTCTGAAATGTCCATCATCTTTTTCGACCTTTGTTCCCTTTATCTCAACCTCTTCAAGCAGAATAGATCCATCATCAGGATGATATTCTCGATAGTCCACATTGCTGTAATACTTATGACGGTATTGTTGTAAGGGAATATCTGAAATATTCTGTGATGCATTCAGAATATTAGAAGATATAGCTAGTTCCTTCTTGATTGCCTTGTCAACATAGACCTCCGATCGCTGTTTTCCTCTTTCGTTTAGTACCTGAGCAAATATTGTGACTGTATCGAAAAAAAACAGGCTATCAATGGAAAACCAACCGCTTGAATCTGTTTGACTCTCCAGAATTATATTCGCACTATCCTTAAACAATCCTACGGTTATTGCTCCTCCTGCTATGGGCTTCTTTCCAACTAATCTTTCTGCATTTCCTTCAATCGTAATACCTGCAGTTTTTTGATATTCAAAATCATCAGGTTTTACTTCATAGAGAGTTTTCAGATAATTGCTCCAGCCATTGCTTAACATGAGCAGGTTCAGCTTATCCCTAGAAGTAATATGTTCATCATCTACGAAATAATAAGCCGGTGACTCAATATGTCCTTCGAGTTCAGAGTCAAGAAAGAGGTAAGATGCCATATGCTGATAGCCCCCTCCGGCAATCAGTGAATTCTCATTAACAACTGAGATGGATAAACTGGAATAAGCTGAATCTAATGCACCTCGGTCATCAAGTATCTCCAGCTGTACCTGGCTGCGTGTAGCAAACTCAATATGGCTTGTATTTATTTCCAGCTCATTTACTTCCAGATTATTCAGGAAGAAAAGACGTTCAGAAACAGGCTCAAGCTCTTCGTTCAATAGAATAAACCTGTTAATTCCCCCGAGCATCGCCTTTGTTTCAACCTTTAGCTTCATGGTACCTCTATGCGTAATTTCCTTGGTAAACAGTAAGCTGTCCCGTGAAAAACATACAACATAAAAGTGCTCCCTGGACCGCTTTCTGAAATTTGAAATAATTTTCAGCGTCACCTCCTCCTGATTTTGCTCAAGCAATACCAGTTTCATTGCTTCAGACCTGATATCCTCAAAATGATACTTAAAATCAGGGTATTCATCTATTCTCACTTCATAGGAATCACCTAACTCGGGATCAAAGAACAGTCGGCCCATACCCTTATAATCAGTTCTAAAGAATACAACTGCTTCCCCTTTGCTATTTAGAACCTTTCCTTCTATTGGTACTCCTATCCCTGTCTGATCGACAGCCTTAAAAGCTACCAGGTTCTGAGTACCAGTCAGCAGAAAACCCCCTTCCGGGAAAAATGAAACATCTATCTGCGGATTCTCTTTCTTACTAACGGACTCTTCTGCCTCAATTTCAAATGAGTTTTTAACTTCCGATATGCGAATTGTTTTATGGAAAAACATTTCTTCTCCGAAGTTCTTTTGATAGTCGGTATAAGTACGGATCACGAAAGGACCTGTGACTGAGGTGTCAGGAATCATCAAACTTCCAGAGACCTGCCCATATTCACAGAGTAATACCTGTTTCTGCCTAATATTTCCTTGGCTGTCAATTAATTCGACATAAAGGTTCTGGATATCTGATACAAGGGAAAAGCTTTGTCCATCCAGTAAGTAAACTTTGAACCAGATTGTGTCACCAAGAAAATAGAAATCCCGGTCGGTTTGGAGATAGGCTTTTTCTATGGAAGCCGGTGCCGGACTATGAGAGAATAATTTGCTATATTGAGCTGATGAGGTCTTAATGATAAGTAACGAAATTAAAAAGAGCAGAGAAATCTTAATCCAATTCATATCAGAATCTGTTTACATCAGTAAGAATGATTATTTCAAAAAATACACAAGTAAATGACCACCTATCGTTCTTCTATTAAAATAGTTATGCAGCTTTCTAATGTATTTCACAACTTGTGTTATCAAATCTTTGGACAATATCGTAAAACTGACTGTCTTTGCAAATTGAGCAATTCTCTTTCTGTAAAACTATCATGATACAATTATTGTTTACTCTTTAACAGAACATGTTTAACTGCTAGAGTGTGCCCCTGCAGCATTCAATAAGAAGCTGTCTAAATCTTCTAATAAATACAGTCTCAAAATTTCCTTCCATAAGCTGACACCCAGGTTATTTCTCTATTAATGCTGTGGATAATTTCAACTTAATGTAGCAAATAATCTCTTACCTTTTGTTACATTATTATCTATTAACAAAAGTCCGGACAATCTGACGCATACTAAAGATAAGTTGGCCCTCTGCAACCTCTCTGCAGTGAGCATAATTCTACTTATGAATAGCCTATTTGAAGATACTTATCGGAATATAACTGAAGATATGTAATTGTTCTACATCTTAAACACATATTACATATCCCGTTTTAGAAGATGGATCGGTAATGAAAAAAATTATGTAATTGGAGCAAATTGTATATTGAGATATTTGTATAGTACGGAAACGTATAATAAGGTTGCTGGGACACAAAATCGACCTATCTTCCAGCATGTCGAAGCGGATGTTAGGCTGTTTTATTCAGTTCACTTAATGGCTATTTTGAGTTTCTCTCAAGTCCGGTCAGAGAGTTAAGCAACTTGTTTTAACCATTACTTATTTCCTTGTATTTTATTCTTGAATTATTAGGTTGTGTGTTCTCTTCTTATAATTTCCAGATTTACGAAATACAGGAGGAGTTGAATTTAACCTTCTCCAAAAATTAGCACTTAGAACAGAGAGAAGCTTATAACCAGAATTTCCCACCAATTCTAGGGTCCAAAAATTCAGGATACTAAAAAAATATGGGATTAGGTCAATCAATAGCTTCTATGCATCCCGAAATACTAATTACTGCAAAATATATGCAGTATGTATTAATAGATTTGTAGTACAATTTTTTTGCTTACTAATTACGTAAGTCAAAATGAAGTAGACAATAAACAGATTAAAGAGTTCAATACACCTTGTAATAATATCAAATAAGAAAGGAGGTTTTATGACATAGAAACGAGTCAAGTTTTTGTACAAAATCACAAAAAAAGTATATGTAAAAGAAATAAGTATTTTATGAACTTAAGTTTTTCAATTATGAGAAAGATAATTAAGGTTTTCATATGGAGTGGTATTGCTGCTGCAGTAATATTCATTAGTCTAACAATTCAGCCAATAACAACAGAATCAGATGATCAACTTACTATAAGAAACGCTGAAGCGTTGGCGAAAGTTGAACCAGTAGCGGAATGTGGTCTCGACTGTACAACATTAATTTGGTCAATGTGTCGACGTTGCCCTGAGAATGGTGGTGAATGTTTTTATAGTGAGGGAAGTATTAGTGTCAATCCAGATAGGGTATGCTATAATTAAAGTCTTCGAATTTATCCTATCGATCAACATGCAATATTTATCTATTGCATGTTGATTATTATATTATAATTTCTACTTATGCGAATTTCTTTATACATATCAGCACTTTTAGTAATGATTAGTTTTCAGGAATGTCATAATAAAAATGAAATTACATTTGATCGAGTTTTACGACTTGAAAGTTCTAAGGTAGAGATCAATGATGTGTTGAATCCTCATAACATACACATATTTGATTCGTTATTATTTATACAAGAAGAACCTAGAAATAATAAAGCATTAAAAATCCTCAGTTTAAATGACTTCAGTATTGTTTCAGAGTCCGGCAATTTCGGAAGAGGGCCAGGTGAAATGGTTAACCCGGGGAGTGTTATAATTGATGAAGAGAAGAAAGATCTATGGATTTGCGACTTAGGAAAATTCAAGTGGTTCAAGTTTCCAATTGATAGTATTCTGTCAGAACGAGACTTCAAACCAACTGAATCATTTGATATCAATATTGGGTTAGTACCAATGCTAAATTCTTTCTCTTATACTTCTGGAAATATTGGATTCTCATCTTACAATCTTCGAAGAAGAGGAATAGTTTTTTTCACGGACTACTATGGAAATTTAATTGACAGCTTGACTATACCAACTTCTTCTATCCCTGGAATTTGGGATAATATTAATGACCTCGATAATCCATACGTGATTAATTATAATAGGGACTATAAAAGATTCATCATTGCAAATAGACATCGGGATGTTATTTCAATAATTGACGAGCAAGGAAATCTTTATAAAAAGATAGAGGCCCCAATAAATAAACGATTGTCAACTAAAGATAATTCGATTAACAGGGGGTATATTACATATTATACTATTTTTTCTGATGAAGATTATATTTATTGTCTCTATGTTGGAGATCATTTCATAGTTAACAATAACAGTGCGGATCAAATGGTTCTTAACTATCCAAAAAGACTTCTCGTCTTCGACTGGGATGGTAGAGGCAGATATGATATTGAGCTTGATCATGAATTGATCTTTATTGCATTGGATTTTGATCGAAATAGACTGATCGGATATGCTGAGGATTATTTTGAAGGGTTTGTTATATATGATTTGGAATGGTTAAACTAATGAACTAGACTATGAAGTATACACATTCTTTGATATTCGTACTAATAACTCTATCTCAAAACTGTAACCATCAAGAAAACAGAGAAGGCCAGAAGGAGTTTGAGGATAGTATTGCGATTTTGATGAGTCACGAATTACACCTACCAGATTCGTTAATGTTATTTAATGAAGGACACAATAGTATAATCTGCACTAAGAATTATTTGGAGAATGAAATTAAGATTCTCTCGATAATCGAGAATGATTGTAGAAATTGTACGATATCTCAACTATTGTTTTGGGATAGTTTTATGATGGAATATGACAATCAACTTGAGTTTCAGCTGGTATTAATATATTGTGGACCTGATGAGTATCTTAGGAATGTGTTACTTGATGAATTAGGGGTCAAGTTACCTTTGCTTTTTGATACAGCAGGTATAATTCTAAAGAACGAGTTATTTGCGAATCCTGAGTATCGGACAGTTTTACTTGATAAAGAAAACAAGGTCTGCCTTATCGGTGATTTTAGTGAAAATAAGCAACTTGAAGATTTATATCTTGAAGAAATTAAACAACAGCTTTATTAACCACTCTTAAAAGATATTCTGTGGCTTGAAGTAATGAAATTTCGCGCACAAAAGTGGTTTAATGCAAGGACTCGCACATTTCTGATAAGAAAGATCCTTATTGCTACTGTTTCGCTTAGTGCATTGTCATGCATATTCTTTAAGATGTATTGGTTACTATTTGGAGTTCTCATTCTAGTCGGTACCTTCTTAGTAATTAATAAGATCAAAAGGAATAAAAAACGGAAGAGATTATCTTGGATTGTTAAGTGTTCTGTTTCAATTTCTGTACTATTTTCTATAGCAATTACAATCCGAATTTTTTTCATTGAAATATATTCGGTTCCAGGGTATTCCATGAAAGAAACTATTCTTCCAGAAGATAGAATTGTTGTTAATAAGCTCATTTATGGTCCTGTGCTTCCAAGATCACCATTTGAAATACCTTGGATAAATATATTCTATTATATATACTCTTCGAGCTTTGAGAAATACGAATATATTTCTTGGAAGTATAAACGTTTAAACGGATTTTCAAAAATCAAACATCAAGATATAGTAGTCTTTAGGCTTTCCGAAAAGAGTATTGAAACCTTCATCAAACGATGTGTTGCTCTTCCTGGGGATACAATACAAATTATTAACTCTCAGGTATATATCAATGGAAATAAGCAAATATATCCCAATAGTATAAAATATAAGTACCGAATTTTTACTTCAGATCAATGCAATCTTGAAGAAGCACTTTGTAAAAGTGGCTTATTGCACTCAAACCAATTTTATGCTCCGACTAGTAATGAATGCTATATTTTTGCTACAGATAATGAATTAATGCTAATACAAGCCTACATTACAGTTGATTCAGTAAATAGAGTATGTGAAACTAAAGAGGTAGGATTGCAATTTAGTGGTGATAGCGATTTAGAGTGGTCGATTGATTTTTTTGGTCCTATTGTTATACCACAAAAAGGATTAGAAATTCCTTTAACTAGAACCAACTACTTATTATATAAAGATATTCTAAAACACAACGAAGGCATATTAATTGAATATCAGAATAATACATGTAAAATAGATGGGGGAACAGTAACAGAGTATGCATTTAGGAATGACTATTTTTTCGTACTTGGAGATAACCGATATCATTCTGAAGATTCAAGATATTTTGGTATGATACCGGAGAAACTAATAATTGGAAGAACAAAACGAGTTTTGTTTTCAAAATCAAATGACCAGTTTCAGTGGAAGCATCTGTTAAGGAAGTTGGAATAAGTTCACTATACAGCAAAATTTGATCTCATTTATGGAAAATAGCGGGAACTTGGTGGACAGCCTGGCCATTCCCAACAACGTGTACCTTGATATTTGGGATTATGGTGGCTACTCTGACACTCCCCTATATGCAAATATTTTCCGGAATACAACAGGATGATTGTAGCAAGCTGACACGAAAACAAGGTATCGGTCATCGAAATGGATGGGACTCCGGTATTCCAAAAAGAAGACGTTCCGGAAACTTCCAATGAAATTCATCCTGGAGGATGGGATATTACCTTTTATACTATTAACGCCGATGAGACTTATATTTACTTAGTTTATTCGGGAAAGAACATTGCAAAATACAACGCAGAATCGGGACTAAATGATATTCTCTATCCCAACAGGCTTTTGGTCATCGACTGGGAAGGGAACTTCATTTACGATATCACTCTGGATCATGGGGTCATTTTTGCCACCCTGGACAAGAAACGAAAGCGTTTGATTTGCGATACGAAAGATTTTGACAACTACCTGGTCTCTTACGATTTGTCCGGACTTTAACTTGATTAGGCCTTGAAAGTCTTTTTGGTCAGGACTCACTGAAAACGAGGTGACAATTTTATGGTTCGATTTTTGGGGTCCTGTAATAACTTACCTACATTTATAAGAGAAGTTAGCACCTCAAACCAACATGCTTCATATGCGCCCCTTACTTTACCCTTTAAGTATCTCCCTGGTTTTCCTTTTATCCTGCAGCAATTCTGATAAGGAAAATAACATTACACAGGTTCAGCAAGAGCTTACCACAGAAATCACAAAAGTCACCACAGCACTTATTAATCGAACCGATTTCAAACGGGAGATAATGAGCCAGGGTACTTTAAATGCTGTTGCCAGAGTAGAGGTCAGAAGCAAGTTGGAAGAGCCAATTGTCCAGCTAAATATAGCCAACGGTAAATCAGTTAAGAAGAATGAGGTGTTGGTGAAGATCGAGGACAGCGATGTTCAGCGTAAACTGCAAATACTGAAGTTGTCCATGGAGAAGATTAAAAGAGAACGAGAGAAACTGCTGATAGCCAAGTTGGGCTATGGTTTCTCCACTGGTGATTCGGCCAGGATCCCAACAGATGTACTTCATATGGTCAACATGGATGTGGGTTACCAGGAGAAACTTCTCGAAATTGAAGAAGCAGAGGTTGAACTTCAGAAATACACTATTCGCGCTCCCATAAGCGGTCGCATTGCCGATTTAGATGCGAAGTTGATGAATCCACCAGTGGAGGATGTGCTTTTAACCATCATTGACGATAATCTGATGGAGGCCGACTTCCCGGTCCTTGAAACCCATTTCAGAGAGCTTCGTTTGGGTGATCAGGTAAGAATTACCCCGCTGGCCACGGGTGAGGATCACAAAGGTAAGATCAGTGAGATAAATCCACGGGTATCCTCTGGTGGAATGATTCTGGTAAAGGCAATCATATCCAACCAGGATGGCAAACTAATGGATGGCATGAAGTGCAAAATTGCTGTAGAAAAAACAATTCCAAATCAGTTGGTAATCCCGAAATCGGCCCTGGTGATGAGAGACAATCGCAAAGTGATGTTCTATTATGAAGATGGACTGGCCTATTGGCAATATATCGCCACTCCCTTCGAGAACAGCAGCAGTTACGTTGTTACAACTGAAGATGGCGATGACTTACCAAAGGGAAAAGAGGTCATCATTTCCGGCAATATGAACCTGGCTCACGAAAGCAAAGTGGAGAAAATAGCGGAGTAGACCCCCATGGTAAAATTCCTCCTCAATAGACCGATTTCTGTCACCATGAGTGTGCTTGCATTTGTCATACTCGGTGCTGTGGTATCGGTCCGTCTGCCGGTATCTATGATGCCCCCGGTGGATATCCCTGAGATTCTGATTAAGGTTGAATACCCCAACTACACAGCCGTTGAAATGGAGAAAAACATATCGCGGCAGCTGATTCTTCAGCTTCAGACAGTGAACCAGCTTGAATCGGTGGAAGCTAATTCCAGGGATGGTGTAAGTCAGGTTCGCATGCGTTTTTCTCAGGATTCGGATGTTGACTATGCATTAATTGATGTGTATCAGAAAATAGACAATGCAATGTCCTATTTTCCAAAAGATATGGAGTATCCAAATGTGGTCAAAGCCAGGCCCACCGATCTTCCGGTATTCTATATCAACATTTTTGCTGAAGACGCAGTCAGTGATTCAGAAAATGCCGGTAAGCTTTTTCTGGAAACCAGCACATTGGTCCGAACCGTAATCCGGGAAAAGATCGCCCAGCTTGATGCTGTGGCTATGATCGATATGACTGGATACTCCATGCCCAGAATTGTTCTTAAACCATACATGGATAAGCTGGGTTCCCTGGGGATACCCATCGAATCAATAGAAACTCTCCTGGAGGAGAACAACAATGCTCGCGGAACTATCAAAGTCAGGCAAGGCTTTTACGAATACGATATGAGTTTTGCAGGAACCCTCGAAAACCTGAAGGACATTGAGGAGCTGGTGCTTCTGCATAACAATCACACATTTCAACTCAAAGAGCTGGCCGTTATTTCTCTTGAACCCAGGCCCCGGAACGGAATTAGCATTTTTAATGCTACCGAATGTGTTTCCATTGGGGTCATTAAGCGTGACAATGCCAAGATGGAGGATCTCAGGGAGCAGGTAGAAAACCGCATTAGTGAACTGGAGGTGGAATTTCCGGGTCTGGCCTTTGAAATTACCCAGGACCAGACCTCTCTGCTCAGGTTTTCCATCAACAACCTAAAGCAAAGCCTTTACCTGGGCATTGTGCTGGCATTACTGATTATGTTCCTATTCGTAAAGGACAGTCGCACCCCTTGGTTAATGGTGATCTCCTTGCCGGTTTCGTTGATTATCGCCATTTTCTTTTTCTATCTGGCAAAGCTCTCCATCAACATCATCTCCCTATCTGGATTGTTGCTTGGAGTGGGAATGATGATCGATAATTCGATTATAGTCCTGGATAATATCAGTCAACGTCAGGGAAGGGGAGAATCGCTCTCATCGGCGTGTATCAATGGAACCAATGAGATCGTCACTCCGCTGCTCAGCTCTGTGCTGACCACCTGTTCTATCTTTGTCCCCCTGATCTTCATTAGCGGTGTTGCTGGCACCCTCTTCTTTGATCAGGCAGTAGCTGTAACCATCGGATTATTTGTCTCTTACTTCGTTTCCATCATGGTGTTGCCAGTGTACTACAAGCTGCTTCACAGTCGAAAGTCCAGAGGAAACTTTCTTGAGAAAGTGGCCATATTCAGTACTATTGAACGATTCTATGAAAGCTGGTTAATTTGGTTCTTTCGCAGGCAGTACGTCTTATGGTTGATCTGCATTGCCTTTCTGCTGGCTGGGGTGGGTATCTGGAAAAAGATCGATCGCTCGTTGTTACCGGCCATGAGTCACAAGGAGGTGATAACACGAATCGATTGGGGAGTGCCTATCCCGGTGGAGGAAAACAGAAAACGGGTGGAAGAACTGGTAAGTACACTGGAGCCATTGCTTATTAATTCAAGCTCTCTACTGGGTGCTGACATGTATCTGCTCAGCCGGGATGATCCCCGCGATGCATCCCAATCAAAAATCAGCTTCACATGCAAGGATGAGAAAGCACTGGAGACGCTGAAAACAAAAACCTCTTTGTTCCTGGCACAGCATTATTCATCGGCGCATTACCAATTTACAAAACCCAGGAATATCCTTGAAGAGGTCTTTGGACAGCAGGAATCACCCCTAGTTGCCCGGGTCAGACTAAATGCCTACAACAACGAAGAAGGGTCTCTTGAAAAGATTAATCTTATCAGGCAACAGATTGCAAAGCAGTTCCCCACCCTCGTGTTTGCTGACCCTGCAGTAAAGAAGAGATTTCTGATCTCCATGAGAGAAGATCTGATCAAGGCCTATGGAATGGACAAGAGAGAGGTCAAAGATGCCATTCAAGTGGCCTTACAGAGCCATACAGCCTTTAACCTGACCAGTTTCAGTGTCACCTATCCGGTGATTGTGGGAGGCGATCAGACGGACTTCCTTGAAGCGCTCCATACGTCTATGGTAAGAAGAGTAACAGAATCTGAAGACCAAGAAACCGTGACACTGCTTCCAATAACTGATTTCATTTCGGTGAGTGAAGGGCTAACGATGAAGGAAGTGCTGTCCGATCAGAATGGCAGGTACTACCCCTTCCACTTTGAAGTGCAGGCCAAAGAGAAGAATGAATTTGAACGCTTGATCATGAGTAGTGTCGCAAGTATTCCCGGTGGCCGAGTCGATTTCAGTGGAAGCATTGACCAGACAGAGAAACAGAACCGAGAAATTCTTATCATTATCGGCATTTCCATTGTCTTGCTATACTTTATACTGGCGGCACAGTTTAACTCCATTTTTCAACCGTTTATCGTACTTCTCGAGCTTCCCATTGATATCGGGGCGGGACTTCTTTTTCTCTATATATTCGGACAAACCATCAATGTGATGGCTCTCATCGGTATTGTGGTTATGTGTGGGATTGTGATCAACGATTCGATCATTAAAATAGATACCGTCAACCGATTGAGAAAGGAAGGGTATAGTGTTATTCATGCAGTGCTGACTGCAGGTGTACGTCGTTTAAAACCCATTCTGATGACCAGCCTTACTACCATCCTGTCCCTCATGCCTTTTCTCATTTTCCCGGGAATAGGGAATGAGATGCAGCGTCCGCTGGCTGTGGCCCTGACAGGAGGTCTGGGTGTGGGGACCTTCGTTAGTCTGTTCTTTATTCCGCTGGCATATTTTTATGTAAACCGAAGAAAAACATGAAAAGATTAACAGGAGTGTTCGCCATTGGATTGCTTGCTTGCAGCATTGGATTTTCACAGCAGGTATTAACATTGGAGATGGTTCTTCAGCGGGCCCAGGAAAAATCGATCCAGTCTCTTCTGACGAAAAACGAATTCCTGGAGGCCTATTGGAATTACAAAATGTACAGAGCGGAACAACTACCTTTTCTTTATCTGGACTTGATGCCAATTTCTTACGATAAATCTTTTACCCAGATATACAATGTTGTGGATGAGAAGGATGAGTTCGTTGAAATGTACAATGTAGGAGCGTCGGCCGGACTTAACCTTGCACAAAACATTGGATTGACGGGTGGAAGAGTTTCGCTCTCTTCAGGCCTGTACCGGGTCCAGAACCTATATATCGAAAACGATATAAGCTACTCATCTATCCCATTTATGATCAGTTATCATCAGCCACTGTTTGCTCACAATGAGTACAAATGGGATAAGATCATTGAACCCAAGAAATACGAAAAAGCCAAAAGCGAACTGCTTCAGGATCTCCAGGAACTGAATGTGGAAGCTGTTTTTGTTTTTTTTCATGTTATTTCTGCTCAGAACAATGTATCCATGGCCGAAGCCGAAGTGGCAGTAACAGATACCCTGTTAAGAATTGGAAGGACGAGACAGGGAATCGCAGATATTGATCGTGAGGATCTTCTCAACCTGGAATTGAACTATAATAACGCCAAGGTGAAGCTTCTTCAGTACAGGGAGGAGTTACGAAAAGCGAAAGATCAATTTCGCCTGTTTACCGGGCTTGGCCACAGTGAGGATTTCACCCTACTCATACCCGGGAGTCCTCCTTCGGTTGAATTATCACCTGATGATGCCCTTACGTTGGCTCGAATGAACAATCCTGATATTTTCGTTCTTGAGATTGATCGCTTGGAGGCACAAAAAAACAGCGACAAAGCTGTGAAAGCATTTCGTTTCAATATGAATATGGATCTTAGTTATGGGCTGAATCAAACCGGGGTGGATATTCCCCAGGCATACTCAGATCCATTGGACAGGCAATTGGCCATTATAACTATGCAGGTTCCAATCCTGGACTGGGGACGTAGAAAGCGAGCAGTATCACTTGCACAAAGCCGTGAAGAGATTGTCAATGCACATTCTAATCTTGAACTTCAAAATATCGAACAGGAGATCATGAACCTTGCCTACCAGTATGAACTTAAAGAGCTGGAGTCTGAAAGTACTGCTAAAGCTGACTCCATAGCTAAAATCTCCTATGAGCTGGCACTGATCCGTTTCAGAAACGGAGCAGCCACCATTACCGATCTGGACAACTCCCAGTCTAAGAAAGATGCAGCCAGACAGCAATACCTGAACACCCAGGAGAAATTCTGGACCCTCTTCTACCAGCTTCAGTCAGCCACCCTTTACGACCTCAGAATCAAAAAAGAGTTGGATGTAGATGTGGAGAGTTATGTGGAGTGATTTTGATACTAAAATTGTTTTCTTGAACAGAATACTCAATCCATTGGTAATAGCATATATTTCTCAGGTTTATGAATTAGCTTAATAGATACTAAAACAACACATTGCTATGAAGCATCTTTGGATTCAAATGCTAGCTATAATCTTTTTATTTGCAAGCTGTGGCATGAGTAGGGAAGAGGAATCTACCATGGAAAAACATGTCGCGCAGGATTCCATCCATTCCGTTTCATCAGAGTATCCTCCCATTATTTATGACAGTGATTCAATACCGGTGTTCTATATGGGACAGGATGTATATGGTGCAGATGTTGAAGTCCCCCCAACTTTTAACGGAGGACCATATCAAGATTTTGGGAAATACGTATCTCAACAGCTAAGTCAAACAGAAGTTCGGGCTAAACCAGGTAACCGAGGATTGGTAATGGTTAAGTTCATTGTTAATTACAGGGGCGAAGTGTCTTTTGCCCGGGCGGTTTTGGCAGATGATCCAGTGATTGAAGCTGAAGCAATCCGAATTATTAAATCAAGTCCAAAATGGGAACCTGCTAGAATGAATGGCGAGAATGCAAATTTGGTAGTGACTTGGCCATTAAGGTTTGCTCATTAAATAGAAGAGATTTTTGCTATCATATTTTTATTGATTATTCAACATGAAAATTCAGTTCTCAATAGCCTATATCTTTCTTTTAATCTTTTGCTTTCAATGTTCTAGTAACAACAAACAGAAAGTAGAAAGTATCATTTCAAGTAATGAATCTTTAGTTACAATTAAGGTTGAAGATAAAATTGATAATGTGATTCAATCTGAAACATTATTCGAATCTTTCAGGGCAATTCCATTGGAGACTTCTTCAGAGTGTTTATTAAATAAGCCTGTGAAAGTTGTAATCCATGATAGCAAGATTTTCATTCAGGATCACAATACTGCATTGTATGTATTTAATATTGATGGATCATATATTAGGCAAATTGGAAATAAAGGGAGAGGCCCACAGGAGTTTATCACTCTTTCTGATTTTGATTTCGATAGCCTGGGGAATATTTATGTTATAGACAGATCAAAAATTGTTAAGTATAGTAGTAATGGAGACCATATTAAGAATTTCTCTCTGCACTATAATACTGGAGCTTTTATTTGCTATCCGGAGCAACTTATTGTTAGGGACAATGGCCGGTTTATTATCTGGGGAGGATCTTCTGGAATAAGGGAAAACAAGAACGAAGATTTGTTTGCCATGTATGAAATTTCTGAATCAGGAAGAATCATTAATGAATATTTTCCCTTGAAATGGAGAATTGACAATCGAAGACACCGATTTAGAGCGTTTAATCAGGAGCATTTGATTGATCCTCTTTACGGAGTTGATACAATATTTAGTATTAGCAAAGATTCAGTCTATGCCAAGTATTATATTGATTTTGGTAAGTATCGAATTCGAAAGGAGATCCCTAGAAACCTAACAGGCTTCTCTTCATTTAAGCAAGAAATAGATGAATGCTGCGCCAGTACAGTAATGCATTTCACCGAAATCGAAGATTGGATATACTTTGTTTTTAGATATCAAGGTTTTGCGTATTCTAATTATTATTCAAAATCTCTGAGAAGAACCTTCACCAACAAGACTTCTCCAGAATTTATTCCTAATGAATTAATTATCTGGAAAATCGACTCAGGTTGGGAAGATTCATTTATAACTCTTATTGAACCCGGCTACATAATTGAAAAGATAAATAAGATTGACAATATGAGTCATTTATCCGACAAAGACAGGGTGCTTATCGAAAGTCTTAAATCTACTGATGAACTAGACAATCCAGTATTGTTCATTGTAAAAATGAAAGATTAAGGCTTAATTTCATGAGACACTCCTTGACACTACTGTCTACTTTGCTGCTGATTCTTCATTCATGCAATCCTAAACCTGAAAAAGACAACCAGCAAGATGTCCAAATCCAGTTGACTGAAGAAGGATTCTATGATTTCGATATCAGGAATCACCTGGATCAACCTGACGATCTATTGCTTAGCTCTATTGCCAATGAGATCCGATACATCCCTTTGGAAACAACTCCGGCATGCTTCTTATCGGGTTGCCGCCAGGTCGAAATTTTCCACAACAACATCTATGTTAAGGATACTAAGGCTCTCTACAAATTTGACATGAATGGAAGCTTTCCCCGCACTTCAGAAGCAAGGATTTGGGAGCATCCAGAATTATTTCGAGAACAAGCAGTATTCTGTTTTCGATATCGTGCTGCAAAAAGAAGGTAGTGATTCTGAAGTTTTCCAGTTTATGTATCATAAGAAGCGAAAAAAGCTGCTGCAGCATTCGTTTGTAGGAAAGGAATTGAATGATGAAATATTCCAACATTTGATTGGACTCTCAGAGAAGAACGAGTTGATATATTTAATCTACCCGGTTGAAGTGATTGACAAAATAGAGACTCTAAAAAGCTATGAGACAGGTGAAGATTCCAGGCTTGAGGATTTAAGTGAAATGGATAATCCAATCATTGCTTTCTGTAAAATTGCTAGGTGACTTTTGTCTATGTCTATTTCATATCCAGGATAGCTATAACAGGGTTGGAGTTAACATCAAATTGTTTGGAAATGGTTTTCAGATCGCCGGATAGCTTTTCTTGATACTCCATGATATCCTCGGATGAAATAATTCCTATCAATTGCTCATCAAAATCTGCTATGGGGGAAAATCTTGCACCATCCAGGAAAATGCCTTTCTTTTTGGGATCATCCATGTTATGTGGATAGATCAGCTTTTGTTTTTTTCTGTCATAGATGGTCGGTTCGTAAGTTGCTCCCATCAGACCTTTCTGCAAATTGAATATAAGGTAGCGTTCGAAGCTAAGCATACTGAAGAGTCTAAAATGATCCTCCCAGGTGTCCTTTTTGGACATATTCAGGTCTTCGGGTTCAAATGCATAACTACCCAGATCTATCTGAAAGGCAGTATCCACTTCCAGATCCATATTAATCCTGCAGACACTTTTCCCAAATTCTTCTTTATAAAAAACTTCATTATTTTTTGTATAGATATTATTAAACATTGCAAAGCCTTCTGGTCTGACAATATTTGATTTTATGGTCTTCAGAAGCTGTCCGTTCACATCATAAACATATACAATATCAAATGAGGTCTCTCCTTTGGCTTGTTTGGCATCCGGCATGACATAAAACAATCTGTTTTGACTATCGATGCACATCACCTGGAGGTTTCCTGAGTCCCATTGTATCCTGGTCTTGAAATTACCTTCAATATCGTAGGTGTAGAGAAATCCCAGGGTATTTACATATATATTCTCAAAGGAATCATCTACCACAAAATCGGTTATGTAGGTGTATTCACCAGGCCCCTTCCCCAGCATTCCGATTCTTCTGATGAATTGTCCGGACAAGCTGAATTGGAATAGATTGCTTTCGAAATCGAGGACCAAAATGTAGTCATCACTTATTGCAATCTTTCGTAAATCGGCCAGAAAGCAATCCTCGTTTGTTTCTAAGGCAATATAACGGACCTTGCTGACGTGCTTTTTAATATCAAAGGCCTCGCTATTGCTTATGGCTTCTTCGAAATCGATTAACTCAGATATTTCGTTGCGCTCACTATTGCAGGCGAACAAGGATAATAGGGCCAGGAAGAAAAATACTCGTGTCATTTGCTTTGTTTATTAGTTAAAGAGTAATTACAGATAAAGCTAGCATAGTGGAAGTTTGAAAACAAGGCTAAATCAATACGAAAACCTGTATTTCGTCACCTTTTCCTGGGTAATGATCCTACAGCCGTTTTTTGATTATCTACTTCTTCAATTTACCTATTATTAAAATGGGATTATCGTTTTCGTCTATTTTTTCATTAAGTGATGAAATTCTTTGCTTTACATCATGATCAAGATTTTCTGAATCAAGAGCTTCTTCTATGGATTGTTTCAATTCAAATGAGGCATAATTGATATAGGCGAGGTCATCGCTAACGAAAAGATAATCTTCCCAAGGATCAAAGGCCTCATCTATTCCGAAATAGTCATTGTGAAATCCTTTAATTTTACTAACAGAAAAATCCCCTCTGTCAATCCAGAAAAGTGTAGATTCATCCCCCCACATGGTAAAGGTTTCGGCATCATCATTTACTTGAATCTTTGCATGCACCTTATTCACTAGTATAAATCTGGGTGCAATGACTGGCAAGAATATAAAATTCCCTGTTTCATTGTTATCGATAGTAAATCTATCTCCCACATCAAAAAAGCAATATGGCTCTAAATCTAAGTTTTCAAATACATAGAGGGTGTCGTATTCTTTTGGCATGTAGAAATAATTATCCGATACCTTACCAATAGTGGTCATTAGCCCAATACCTTTTTCCTTTGGAGGAGCAATCCCGTTTATCAGCTCCCCAGAAGTGGATAAATAGAATAGGTTATACTCCCTATTCATTCTTGCAGTAATTACCAGAGTCGAATCATCTACAACAATCATTTGGTTGAGGAGATTATCTATTCCGGTTGGAAATTTCTTTATCAGCTCACCGTTTTTAAGGTTATAGGCTAGAATATGCTTCGAATCGCCTCTGTGGTTCATATAAAGGATGTCGTTCTTGTCATCAATGTCATAAACTTCTGCCCTGATAAATTCATCTGGCCCTCTTCCGGCCTTTGCCAGTGCTCTTATGAACTCGCCTTCTCCAGAAAATTGCAAAATCTTTTCCAGGTCGATTGCTACAATATATCTTGCATTAACCAGAAAAAAAGCGTCCTCAGATAACATTATCTCCTCAGAGGTTTCAAGTCTTACTATATTTATATCGTATAGCATTTCACTCAAATTCACGAGTTTAGTCTGAGTGGTATTTTGAAGATCAATTGTGGGGGTTGATTTTTTCTCCGATGTACATTCAATAGATGTAATACAAATAGTCAATAATAGGAGTACATTTTTCAGCGTTTTCATATCTGATTAATTTGCTAGTATCGGGCTATCAATTTTCATGAAGATAGAGTTGTTTGAGTACTAAAACTAGATTCCAATTATTTCAGATGGTATGCAACAAGTACTGGATTGTCTGAGATATTGATGTCTTTCAGTTTCTCAGCATCATCGTTATCAAGTAGTTCCAAAGCGATGTAATTCTGAATATCACCAGGCTCAACTGCTGCATACACAATTTCTTCTTTGGGGTCATAGTGATACAACATGGGCAATCTGATGCCTTCGACAAAGTCAACAAAGACTCTTGTAGTTGACGTAGATTTATCGAAAAGGAATAATGGCATATTCTCAACATCACCGTTCAAAAACCGTTTTAGTATGAATTTATCAGTTTCAATGTGAAAGTGAAAGTAAGTAGCTATATCCTCCGATACTCTGATTTTCTCACTGTATTGCTTTCTGTCCAATCCAGCTTCCAATGAAAAATCCGAAATGTCGAAGTTGTATTCCCCGCAATCCAGTGTATAGTATTGAACCAGTTGTTTCCCATTCAGCTTAAAGATTGTATTTGAAAAGGGATAATGAAAGTATACATCGCCGTTCCATTTCCATATGGGAGCAGTATCTCCCAGAGGTATTTTCTTGCTAATCTCATCTTTCATGGGGTATTCCTGAGCAATAACTTTTCCCTCCGATCGAGAGTAGAAGCTTAATTTATATGCTCCTACTGAGAAGTGGATTAAAACCAGATCCTCACTTATATTAATAAACTCATGAGCATAGGTATTTAACGCCAAGGATTCTAAATAAAGGCCATCTGTAGAAAATACATCTATCCTGCCCCTTGGCATTAAGAGTTCAAGATTATTGGTATATTCATTTATCTGAATATCTACAACTTCCAGATGTTCCTCCGGGCCTCTGCCGATCCCTCCTATTTCACAAATGAAATTACCTTCTCCGTCAATTTTGTAAACGTGCTTGTCGAAGTCAATGATAAAGTAGCAGTCTTCATACTTAATGATCTTCATGATGTATTTGATGAATGCACCCTCTTTGGTTTCAAGAGGTATAAGTTCGATACGATCAAAGCATTCATGTACAGATACATTGGCTATCTCTTGTACATCAATTGTTATTTTATTGAGTTCATGGGACTCTTCACAGCCAGCCAGAAAGCAAAAGACAATAGCTAACATCTTAAGCTTTACTAAGTACCTTATAGCCAATCTCATGAATGGATCACTTTTTTATTTTTATTAATGCCAGCACCGGATTGTCATCAGGCGAGAGTTTCGATTTCAACTTCTTTATTTGAGAACTCTCATTCCCTTCTGTGTCGAAAAACTCATAAGCATTGTGGTAGGTAACAAGCAAGTTGTTTTGAATAGAGTATCTTGGAAAACTGTTCGAACGTGTGCCAGGACCTCCGGTTACATCATTTGTGAAATTGTTCCACACTTCACCTTCTTTGAAATGCTCGGTACAAATTGTTTCGCCCGTATTTTTATTATAAACGAATAGGCCTTTATTGGCTGTCAAAAGAATGAATCTGTCTGTTTCTGAAATAAAATCAATCCCAATGACCATCTTGTTTTTCGGATCGACTTTCCCGGTAATAGGCGACTGATCATCGGAATCTCTGTGTTTTAATTTTCCTGTTTCAATAGCGGCATAGGTTTTTAGATTGCTGGCATCCTGGACACGGTAGATCATATCATCCCAATAGTCTTTTATGAAGGTATCTCCATTGTATTTATACATGGGTGGATTACACATTGAAAATGGAATCTTATCCTTCTTCTCACATGCCATATTCGAAATCACTTTGCCATTATCTACCGAAAAGAATTTCGCACTGAACCGCTTCCCCGGTTTTGCATGCTGGTAAAACGTATCATCGAGTAGAACCTCATGACTATTATGAGAAAGCATCTGCCCGGAGTAAAATCCCAGGTTGAATGCTTTGATAAACTTCCCTTCATAATTGTACCTAACCAATCTCTCGTAATCCAGTAGATATACCCATTGATTAATAGAATCTACAGCAACTTGCATGGGTCTAACAACTTCTTCTGGCCCTCTACCAATTTTCCCAATTTGATTTTGGAACTTTCCATTTCTATCAAAGCGATAGCACATTTTAAAATCAAATACAAAAATGTCCGTGGAGGTAATGAAGATATTACCGGGATCGGTGCCAATGATACAGTCTTTAGTTTTTTCCAAAGGAATGTATTCAATGCTTTCAGCAATTGTGCTTAATGAGTAGACTTTTGCATTTTTGTATGCAGCGTAAACATCAATTTCATACACCTGACTGGAAGAATGCTTTTCACTAACAACAACTCTCTGTCCACAACATAGTCCAGGGATACAGGTTGCCAGGATCACTAGAAACAGTTTCATTGTTGAGGTGTGTTTCAGATAAGATCAAAATTCCTATCAAAGTAAGTTACGACAATTTCTAAAACATGAAAAATGTCCTGATTCTCTACTTGAGACAGTAGCAGAAATGTGGGACGCTTACATAAGAAATTTGCTATTCATGTGCTCATTTACGGCCTGTAAGCATAACAAATCATGTCGTGAGATATACCAACGGATTATTGCAAAGGGAAAGTCCAAGAAGCTGGCTTTGATTGCTGTAGCCAACAAGCTACTAAAGCAATCATTGGCGATAGCCAAATCTGGATTATACTACGATGAAAATTATAGAAGCGTGAACCTAAATAATATGTAAAAAGACTTGGATTTTAGCACAGTTCATTGTTGTGCACAGTAAATCTTTATTTTATAAAAAATATACCAGCTTTAACACCAACAGTATTCAATCGAATCGGATAGGTATTGTCCTCCAATCCAATGATGTTTTTGATCCAAATAATAGG
>Ga0164313_10000254_pt1 | contig 40283 bp, 34 predicted proteins | sample GuaBasSedimGuay4_FD_113735 | JGI IMG/M metagenome (GOLD analysis project Ga0164313, IMG submission 113735) | Subseafloor sediment microbial communities from Guaymas Basin, Gulf of California, Mexico - Guay4, Core 4569-4, 0-3 cm | ecosystem: Environmental > Aquatic > Marine > Hydrothermal vents...
GGTCAGGTCCGATTCCCTGCTGGTCCGTCCCGGTTCGGCCTGGACCATCGGGATCCTGGAAATAGGTGGAGACGATTTTCCGGGCCGCCAACATCTGCTGGCCACCTGGCTTCCACGTTCCGGAGACCGTTTCAAACCGGAGGAATGGAACGAGGGGATCGATATGGTGCTGGTCGGGGCTGGTGAAGCCGGTTATCCGTTCCCGCGCTGGGTTACCCGCGAGGTCGAACTTGTCCCGGGAAACCACCTTGTCACCATCAAGGCCATTCTTCTGCCGGGCAAGCGGGCCTTTATCGGGCCGGTGACCAGCGATCTGACCGAGGAACGGGCGGCCCGCTTCCTGGCCCGCAGCGCGGGGCTCTTTCACGGGAACGAGTTCAGGCACTCCGATCTGGACAGGGCCAGGCAGAGGCTTCTGGCCCGGGACTTGTACACCACCGTGGGTGAACCCAGGGTCTACCTGACCTCTTCGGTCGACACCGTGGGTATACACATTCCCGTAGTGGCCAGGCGCCATATTAATCGGCTTCAGGTTGTTTTGGGTCTCAGCCGGCGTGAGGATGGATCTGGAAGCAGGCTGAGCGGTGAAGTGGACCTGCGTCTGCCGAACATGGCCGGCACGGGCCGTAGCCTGCAGATCGGATGGCGTGACGACGGTGATGTGCGGTCCCGGTTCGGCTTCTCCTATCTGGAACCGTTGGCCTTCGGCACACCCCTTGATATGGGATTGTCCCTGGACAACGAAGTGGAAGAGGAATCCTACACCCGATTCCGCTTGGACAACGTTTGGCGTCTGCCCGTGGTGGCGCTGTGGGGTATTGAACTTGGTGTGGGTTGGGACCGGGTCACCTACCCCGTGGGAAGCCTGGAACGATCAAGTCGTGTCCGGGCCCGTGGGGCGGTGCTGCACCGCAGGGGTGATCGGACCAAAAGCGGGTGGGAGGGTTTGTTCGCCATTGAAACGGCGCGGCGGTCGGCAACGTTGCGCCCCGCTGATGCGACCGATACACCATCGACCGCCCAGTTGGCCGAATCCGTAAATCAGCGCATTTTCGAGGTGGATTCGTCCGGTGAACTCTGGTTGACCAGGACGCTGAGTCTCGGCGCCCGCGCTTCGTTCCGCCAATTGACCGGAGGGGATCCCGTCGTGCCCCTGTCCGAACAATTCCGGTTTGGTGGGGCGGCGTCGTTGCGTGGATATAGGGAAGGGGTATTTCACGGATCGATGGCCGCCTGGGGTAGCGTGGAGGTCTTGATCGGACGTCCCGCCGGGTCCCGACTTTACACCTTCTACGACCTGGGGTATTTTGAATTCCGGACCCTCGATCCACTGGCCGCCAATCCTGAAGATCTATTGCAGATCCGCGGTTGGCCCCGGGGGTACGGGCTGGGCATCCTGGCGGTTACTCCCGCCGGGGATATTTCCCTGGCCGTCGGTTTTCCCGGCACGGTGGATTTTGATCAGGCCAAATTGCACGTCACCCTGCTGGAAACCTTCTAAGTCCGGAGAGTCATGGACCGTGATTCCGCCACCAGGGAGATCGCCCGTCTGCGGGCCGAACTCTCGCGCCACAACGATCTGTACTACAAAAAGGCCGCACCGGTCATCAGCGACGCGGAGTATGACGCGTTGGACCGGGAACTGAGGGCCCTCGAAAACCAGTTCCCCGATTTGGCCGTCAGCGACAGCCCTACACGCGAAGTCGGCAGTGACCGCGACGCCAATTTCCCCAGTGTGGCCCACAGTCGTCCCATGCTCAGTTTGCAGAACAGTTATGAGCTTGCCGAGGTTGAAGCCTTCGACCGGCGGGTGCGCAAGGATTTGCGTATTGCCGATGGTGCAAAGGGGCCTTCGTATTCCCTGGAGCCCAAAATGGATGGCGTGGCGCTTGCTGTCCGGTATCGGGACGGCAAACTGATTCTAAGTCTGACCCGGGGGGACGGCCGCACCGGCGACGATGTCACCGCCAACGTGCGCACCTTTCGTGAAATACCCCTCGATCTCGAACCCGGTTGGCAGGACGTTTTTCCAGGTCCCGGGGTTCGCATGTTCGAGGCTCGCGGAGAGGCCTATTTGACCCTTTCGCGATTTCAGGCCCTGAACCTCGAACGGGAGTCCAGGGGCCAGGACAGTCTGGCCAATCCCCGCAACGCCACCGCGGGCACCCTTAAGACCCTCGATACCGACGAAGTTCGCATGCGGGAACTGTCGGTCTTCTTTTATCAGCTGTTTCCGCTATACGATGATGATCCGGACCAGCAGCAGGCTGCTGGGGAAAATTCGGAATTCGCGGACCATTTTACCGAAATGGCTGCCCTTGAATCATTGGGGCTTCCGGTCAACCCTTTCCTGAAGAAAGCTTCGCAATTATCTGAAATAGAAGCAATTCTGAAAGGTCTCGAGGCTCAGCGACCGGATCTCGACTACCAGATCGACGGTGCGGTCATCAAGGTATCGGACCGGAAATCGCAGTTGAAACTCGGTGCGACGGCCAAGGCGCCCCGCTGGGGTCTGGCCTACAAATTCGCGGCCGAAGAGGCCGTGACCCTCTTGCGGGATATCACCTTGCAGGTCGGCCGCACCGGGGTGATCACTCCCGTGGCCGAATTGGATCCGGTCGAACTGGCTGGTACTACCGTCAGCAGGGCAACTCTGCACAACTGGGACGAAATGGAACGCAAGGACATCCGGATCGGTGACAGGGTGGTGGTGGTCAAAGGGGGGGACATCATCCCCAAGGTTCTCAGGGTGCTCACGGAACACCGGACCGGCAAAGAACGACCGTTGGCCGCGCCCGAGGCCTGCCCGGTCTGCGGGAACAAAACGGGCCAGCAGGACAACGAGGTGGCCCTGCGCTGTCTCAATCCGCTTTGTCCGGCCGTGGTGGCCGGCCGTCTGCGGCACTTTGCCTCGAGAAATGCCTGCGATATCGATGGTCTGGGTGACCGTTCCATCGAGCTATTCCTGGAGTTGGGATTGATTCGGGGTCCCGCCGATCTGTTTGGGCTCGACCCGTCCGCTCTGGCGGTGCTGCCGGGGTGGGGGGAAAAATCCGCCCAACGCCTGGTTCAGGGATTGGAGCAGGCCAAAACGCGCCCCTGGTCCGCCAAGATATTCGCCCTCGGGATTTCTCAGGTGGGTGTTTCCACGGCCCTGACCCTGGCCCGTCATTTCCCTGATATAGACCGACTGCGGGGAGCGACGGCCGAGGAACTTGCCGATCTGCCGGATATCGGGCCGATCGTGGGGGAGGTGGTAGTTTCCTTTCTGGCCTCCGCGGCCGGCGGAAAGATGATAGCTGACCTGAAGGCGGCCGGTTTTTTCCTGGACGAAGAGTTGCTTCCTCCTCCCGAAGTGGCCTTTCAGGGTGAGACCTGGTTTGGCGGCAAGGTCTTTGTCCTGACCGGCACCATGCAAAGAATGAATCGGACCGAGGCCAAAGCCGCCATCGAGAACCTGGGCGGAAAGGTAACCGGGAGCGTGAGCAAACGGACCGATGTGCTGGTAGCCGGCGCAAAATCCGGGAGCAAGCTGGCCAAGGCCCGGCAATTGGGAGTCGAGGTCGTGGACGAGGACCAATTTGAAGAACTTCTGAGACAGGCCGTCAAAATGTTGGCTGAAAAATCGGTGGCGGAAAATGACACCTGACCGCGACCTGCTGCTGATGCGGGAATGGGCCCGTCCCGGACGCCGTGTATGGTTGGCCATCGATCTTTTGACCGGGGACCGCATTCACGAACTCAAAACGCCCGACACGCCGCCGGTGGAAACCCCCGGTGCTATCCTGGTCTCGGACTCGGTGGGCGAATGTCAGGATTTGACGGGGGGTGGGCTGCTGGTTCCCGAAGGGTGGCTGTGGTCATTTCTGGATCCCCTGGATGCCGCTCCGGTGGTGGAAATTCTTTCCGACGACAGATTGCAGGTGGAATCTTCCCTGAGGATGATGGCCCGCCGCTTTCGGACAAGGCTTGATTGGTACCGCGGCCTGGATCCTCTGCTGCGCGAATCCTGTCGGCGACTGTTACGCGGTTACACACCGGATCTGTTTCCCCTGCTGGATGTGTTGGATGATGCGGTGGTGGCTGCGGCGGGCATGGATACTCTCGATGAGCTTTTCGATCCTGAGGACGATTCCGTGGGTGCTCCAATGGCGGATCATATCCCAACGCTCAGTCTGGAACCGGATCCCGAGGCCGTTTATTCCTGGTTGGGAGATCCCCACGGTCTGGGATCGCTGTACGGCCCTGAATTCACTCCCCGATCCGAGCAGGCCCAGATGGGACGCGAGGTTGCCGCCGCCCTGACCGACAGGCAGCCACTCCTGGTCGAAGCGGGAACCGGCGTGGGGAAAACTCTCGCCTACCTGGTTCCCCTGGTGGCCCAGGTCGTTCAACAGGGCACGCGGGCCGTGGTTTCGACCCATACCCGGGCCCTGCAAATACAGATTATGGAGCAGGATCTGCCCCGCCTGAAATCCCTGCTCGACGGAAGATCCTTCACTCTCCTGATGGGACGCAGGAATTACCTGTGTCTCCGCCAACGGCAATCCTTTCTGTCACGCCCCCTGGAAGATATAGAGGACGCCCTGAAGGCGGTGGCTTTTCGTCTGTGGCTTGCCGCCACCACCCAAGGCATGCGTGACGAACTCGCGGGCCACCCGCTCCTGGCGGCGGAGTTGGGGCCACTGTTTGACGGCGCGGATCTGTGCCTGCCTGGACAGTGCTACGAAGGAAACCGTTGTTTTGTCCAGAATGCCAGACGCCGGGCCCGGGATGCCGATGTCCTGGTGGTCAATCATTCCCTGCTGCTGGCGGACCGCAAGTCGGGCCACACCCTTCTGGGGGAAGTCGACCACCTGGTGGTTGATGAGGCCCACCGGTTGCCGTCCGTTACCCTGGATGCGCATACCGTTGCCTGTGGCACCTGGCGGATTCGGGAGCTGGACGATCTGGTGGGATCCGTCAGGGGTGATTCCCCTCTTCCGGAGAGGGTTGCCCTGGCCGCCGCGCGGCTTAACGGTTACGGACCCGAGGGAAAAAAGGCCGCGTCGTCCTGCGAAGATTTCGGCGGGGCGATAAGACGGGCCGCCAAGGCATTCGAAAAGTGGTGGAGCGCTCTGGGCGCCCTGGTCGACGAGGCTTCCCCTCAAAGGGCCGCCGGCAATATCCGGGTGAGGGTTCGCGACAAGGACGAAGCGTTCGGATCCATCCGACCGGTGACCGCCGCCCTGCTCGAAGAGTTGGCCGATGGCTCCGGGGCTTTTGCGCGGTTGGCCGCGCGCGCCTCGGTTCTGGATGAACTTTCCGGCGGACTCGAGGATGACCTGGCCCAACTGGCCCAGGCCGGCCAGTTGCTCAATTCCCTCCAGCAGGATATCCATTTTCTGATGAACGACCCTGACGAAAAATGGGTCACCTGGATCGAGCCCGCCCGGAACAGGGGAGTGCGCCGGCTGGGCGCGACTCTCCTGGAATCCGGTGAGGTTTTGCGGGAATTCTGGATGGATGCCGATTACCGCCCCATCATGACGAGCGCCACTCTGGCGGTTGGCGAGGATTTTTCCCACATGCTCCAGGAACTCGGGCTGGCCCGGCGCCGTCCGGGCACTCGCACCAGCACCACGCCTTCACCCTTTGATTATCACAAGCAGGTTTTGATTCTGGCTCCGTCCCATTTCCCGGACCCCGGTGCCTCGCCTTTCGGGAGGGCCGTGGGGGAAGTCCTGCGGGAGCTTGCCCTGGGAGTTCCCCGCAAGACGATGGGTCTTTTTACTTCCTACCGGTTGATCAGGGAGTCCACGGAAATTCTCATGCAGGCCGGCCTGTCCGAGGATTCCGCCTCCACCGGGGCTGGCCGTCCCGTCCTCCTGGCCCAAACTCCCCGTTCCGGTACCGGCGCCCTTTTGAACAGTTTTCGGCGCCATGCACGCGCTGTTCTGCTGGGCACGACCACCTTTTGGGAGGGCGTGGATTTTCCCGGTGAGGACCTGGAAATACTTGTGGTGACGAAACTGCCGTTCCTGGTGCCTAGCGACCCCTGGGTAGAGGCCCGCTGTGAAAGTGTGGCTGCGGCGGGAGACAATCCGTTCACTTCTTTCATGGTCCGGGACGCGGTACTGAGGCTGCGGCAGGGATTCGGTCGGTTGATCCGCCGGACCAGCGACCGGGGAGTGGTCATCATCCTGGACAATCGGTTGCATACCAAAAATTACGGAGCTACGTTTCTGGGCGCCTTGCCTGTCCTTCCCGTTCCCTTCGGCGATACTGCCGATCTGTTGGACCGGGTGGAGGAATTCTTCAAGACATGACCCCGGTTGCATGGGTCCTGGAGTGGTTTTGAGCACCAGTCGAATACCGGAATTGGTTATTGGGGAACAGGACCTCGACCTGGATCTGTTCATGGCGGTCTGCGAGGGACGCGCCGGGGTCAGGTTGGGGGCTGACGCCAGGGTTCTGGTGGACAGGTGCAATGATTTTCGGGTGAAACTGGCCGGTTCCGAGCGCCGCGTTTACGGAGTCAATACCGGTTTCGGACGCCTGGCCGACACGGTCATCCCCCCGGCCCAACAGGTTCAGCTTCAAAAGAATCTCGTGCGCAGTCATGCCGTGGGGTCGGGTGTGGTCCTGAGCCGGGAGGAAACCCGGGGAATGATCCTTCTGCGGGCGATGAGCCTTTCCCATGGGTTTTCCGGGGCGAGGGTCGACGTGGTTGAGCAACTGCTGTGGCTGCTGGAGGCGGATCTCCATCCCTGGATCCCTTCACGGGGATCGGTTGGCGCTTCGGGGGACCTCGCGCCCCTTTCCCACCTGGCCCTGGTGCTGATGGGCGAAGGTCACGTGCTGGATGAAAAGGGAAACAGGGTCGAGACGGGACCGGTCATGGCTTCGCTCGGCCGTCGGCCCCTGGAACTCCAGGCCAAGGAAGGCCTGGCCCTGATAAACGGCACCCAGATGATGAACAGCATCGGACTGTTGTCCGTTTCGCGGGCCCTGAACCTGATCGGCCGCGCCACGTTGGCGGCGGCTCTTTCACTGGAGGCTCTCGAAGGCAGCGCCCAGCCTTTCGGGCAGGAGTATCACCGCCTGCGGCCCCATCCCGAAATCGAGGATGTGGCGGCCTGTTTCCGGGCCCTCTTGGAAGGCAGCGAGATCATGTCCGCGCACCATGACTGTGCCCGGGTGCAGGATCCCTATTCCCTTCGCTGCAGCCCCCAGGTCCTTGGTTCGAGTCTTGGCGTGGCCCGTTCGGCCGCTGCGGTTTTCCTGCGTGAAGCGCAGGCGGTTACCGACAATCCGGTCCTGTTCCCCGATCGGGAATTGGTGGTTACCGGCGGTCATTTTCATGGCCAGCCGTTGGCCCATCAGTTGGACTTCCTTTACCAGGCCGTCAGTGAAATCGCCAATATCGCCGAGCGCAGGATCAACCTTCTTCTGGGGGGCAATGGAGGCCGCCTGCCGCGCTTCCTGGCGGCCGAGCCGGGTTTGGAATCAGGGTTGATGATTGTCCAGTATCTGGCTGCCGGCCTGGTGACCGAAAACAAATCCAAGGCATTTCCGGCCGCGGTGGATTCCGTGCCCACCTCCGACGGACAGGAGGATCACGTCAGCATGGGTAGTGTCTCGGCCTTGAAACTCAACGGTGTGCTGGAGCGGACCGAAACAGTGGTCGCGCTGGAATTGATGACGGCCACCCGGGCGCTGCAGTTCATCACCCGCGAAGATCTGGCCACCAGCGCAGGACGTGTACCCCTGGGGTTGTCCGAACCCCTGAAAGATCTGTTGGCGGAAATCGAAAAAATTTCGCAACCCGATCCCTCCGACAGGTCATTGAGTGACGACGTGGAACGTCTGAGCGCGTGGGTCCGCGGTGGGGAGTTGCCCGAAGCGACCTTGGCGGGGTTGGGCTCGCTGAAGAACAGTATCTGATTACGGGAACCGAAAGAGGAAGTCATCATGATCGAATCCGCGCGCACCGCACCAGAAGTCAAGGATGGGTCTTTTGCCGTAGATCTGGTGGTAAAGGGTATCGGGCAGCTTTGCACGGTCCATGATCCGGATCTGGACGACCAGGACGGATCGGGTCCGCGGCGGCGGGAAGGAATGTCCAGCCTGGGCATATTCGACAACGCGGCTCTGGCCGTGGGGGCGGGGAAAATCCTGGCCTGCGGTAATGAGGCCGAGGTTTTGTCCTCATTGTTCGCCGGATCGGTAATCCCGTCGTCGGTGGAGGTTATCGACGCCCAGGGGCGCAGCGTGATTCCCGGGTTTGTCGATCCTCACACACATACGGTATTCGGCCGCACCCGGCAGGATGAATACGAGAGACGGATTCAGGGCGAAACCTATCTGGAAATCGCCGCGGCCGGTGGAGGGATCCATGCGTCGGTTAATGATTTGCGGGAAAGATCTGAAGAGGACCTGGCCGATCTGGCCGCGGTCCGTCTGCGTGAAATGCTGGCCCACGGCACCACCACCGTCGAAATAAAAAGTGGTTACGGGTTGAGCCCCGAGGCGGAGTACAAGATGTTGCGCGCCGCCGCCACGGCCGCCGGGGAAACGGGCATCCGCTTGGTCCGCACCTGCCTGGCCGCCCACGAAGTTCCCCGGGAATTCAGGGATGATCGGCAGGAATACGTACGCTTGATTACCGAGGAGATTCTGCCCCGGGTGGCCCGCGACGGCTTGGCCGAACGCTGCGATATTTTCTGTGAACCCTCGGTTTTCGGACTGGAGGAGAGCCTGATCATCCTGACGCGGGCCCGGGACCTGGGTATGTCCCTCACCGTTCACGCCGATGAACTGGAGCCCATGGGGGGCGCGGTTCTGGCCGCCCGCCTGGGCGCCGATTCCGCGGATCACCTGATCATGATCGATGATCAGGGCCGTCGGGCCTTGGCCGGATCCTCCACCGTGGCGGTCCTGCTGCCCGGAACGGTTTTTACCCTCGGACTGAAAAATTACGCTCCCGGACGCGGGATGATCGACCAGGGTTGCGCGGTGGCCCTGGCTTCGGATTTCAACCCGGGAAGTTGTCCGATCCTGTCCCTGCCCCTTGTCATGTCCATCGCCTGCACCCAAATGCGGATGACGCCCGCCGAAAGCCTGGTGGGATGCACCCTGAACGCGGCCTGGGCCCTCGGCAGGGCGGCGGAAGTGGGATCGCTTGCACCGGGAAAAAACGCCGACTTCATCATTCTGGACGGCCCCGACTACCGTTTGGTGCCCTACAGGGCAGGACACAATCCCGTGGATTCCACTTTCCTTGGTGGGAAGAAAGTTAATCCTTAACCCGCCCCGGCAACAGACGATGATTATGCAGGAGAGGTCAGGGTTGGTCCCGGGCTTTCGCAATTTTCATCTTATGCCGTCTGCTGAGAGCGGGGGTCTGCCTCTTGTCCAAGCTGAGCCAATTGAAGCAGAAAGCCTACCAGGCCGGGAAAGACCGGAACTGGGATCTGGCCATCTCCATTTACGAGAAGATTCTCGAAGTGGAGAAGAGCAATCCCACGGTCATTAACGAACTCGGTGATTTGTGCCTGAAATCGGGGGATACCAGGCAGGCCATCAAGAATTTCCTGTCCGCGGCCACCAAGTACCGCAAGACAGGTTTGCTCAATAATTCCGTCGCCATCTGCAAAAAAATTCTTCGCCACGACGATGCGAACATGCATGCGCATTGGTACCTGGCCGAAATTCGCGCTTCCCAGGATCTGGTGGTCGAAGGGGAGAGCCATGCGGCCGCTTTTCTGCAGAGCGGCAGCAAGATCGGTGGGGAAATACAGGAGATCTTTCTCAAACGCTGTTTGAAACTGTTGGAACTCTACCCGGCAAGCCTGGGAATCCTGGAACAGCTTGGCCAAATTTTCCGCACCTATGACAAACAGTTGGAAGCCAGCCGGGCGGGATGCCTGAAGGCGTGTGTGATCTTCGATACCGGTGATACCGATGCCGCCCGCAAAATAGTGGACGACGTCATGGTTACTTCTCCGGAGCTGCGAAACTATCCTGAATTCGGAACCTGGAACAAACGGGTCAATCCGGACGCGGCCGCGACGGGGCCCATGGCGGATTACAATTCCGTCAGCCTGGGAGCTCCCGAGGAAGATAAGACAGCAGAGGACGGGCCTTCATCCGACGGCAAGACCGAAACGTCCTTCTCGGATATCTCCAGTGCCCTGGCCGGAGACATCAATATTCCTGCAGCCGTTGAAAAGGCTGATGATTCCGAAACCAAAATCGAGTCGTCTGTCGAGACCACCCTTCCCGATGTGGACGCCAAGGACGATGATGGATGTCTGGTCATTGATACGGACGAGGGTTCGGACATGGCCGATCTCATCGCGGCGGCGACCCGCGACGTGGAGCAGGCCGGCGAGTCCACGGCATTTCCCGAATCGGTTCACGGGCAACCGGTCGCCGAAGAACCGGCCGTAGCCGATGCGGCTCCCCAGGAACCGGCCGAGTCCGTGGATCTTCTTTCCCAGATTCTGGCGGAAGATTCCGAATCGGTGCTGGGTGACGAATCCTCACAGGTCGACACCATTGCCGCGGAAATCGGCATGGTCGTCGGCGGCGTTGAGGGCGATGACGATGCGGACCGTTTGTACGAGATGGGTCTGGTCTACCTGGAGATGGGTCTTTTCGATAAGGCCTGCGAAAGCTTCGAGACCGCCGCCGCGGACGATGACTACACCATCCGCGCCCATGAAATGTGGGGCATCACCCTGCAACGCGCGGAACAATTCGACGAGGCCATCACCATCCTGACCTCAGGCCTGCAGTTCGCCGAAGCGGATTCCCGTGAAAATCTGGGTCTGCGCTACCATATCGGCATGGCTCACGAGGCAGCGGGACGGCCCGACACCGCGGTGGAGATCTATGAAGAGATCCAGGCCGTGGCTCCCAGTTTCCTGGATATCAGCAAACGGTTGCGGCAGCTGGCCGGCGTCTAGACATCAGGCCAGGTAAACAACTTCGTTTTTACGGGAATTCTTGATCGACCGCGTCTGTTAACCTAAGATGCGGCCATGAATAAACCGGGAAACGGCATGAACAGGAAATCCCCGGTCCGGCAGCCCGTGCTGCTGGGCCTTTTTACAGGTACGTCCGTCGGTGTGGGCTATCTGCTCGCCGGTGTCCCCAATGTGGAATTGATGACCCTGGTCATTGCCCTTGCCGGCGCCGTTCTCGGCCCGCGGAAGGGCTTTTTGGCGGGCGGTTTGGCTGCCGCCATCTACTCACTGGGTTCACCCTACGGAATTCCGCATCCCCTCTTGTTGGCGGCCCAGATCTGCGGATTGGGCATGGCCGGGGTTATCGGCAGTCTGGGAGCCCGATGGGTCGGCCAGGCTCTGCGGCACCGCGGGCGGGTAACGGCCCTGATTCTGGCGGCGGGGACCGGGTTCTTCTCAACTCTTGTTTATGACCTGTTTACCAACCTGGCCATTATAGGGGCTTTCCAGCTATCTGCTGCCGTGGTGTTGGCGGGAGCCATTCCGTTTTTCCTGATCCATGCCGGGTTCAACACTGCCATCTTTACCATCATGCTACCCGTCCTGCTGCCTCGCCTGGCGCATTTGGGAAAGGCACCGTTGGCCGCCGGAAAAGCCGGCTCATCCATCATCCCGGTATTGGTTCTGCTGCTGATGGCGGGGGCCGCAGGATCCAGTGCGCAGGATGACCCCACGGGCCGGATGTCGGACCAGGGCCCCGATTCCCTTGAGGTTTCCGCCAGCGTGGCCCGGCCCAGAATGTCCGAGGCCTCCCTGAGGGCGGCCGAGGCCAAAGGCTGGGTTCGCCCCCTGTGGACACCGTTCGCGCCAACGGGCCTTATTCAACTGAACTGGTATTCGCCCTGGGTGACCATCAGCGACGGGGGTCTGGGATCTCAGGCCATGATCCTCGGCGAAGCCGGAACCAGCCTTTCGCCCATGTTTGCCAGGGATGGAATTCCCGTGGGAACCGGGCACGTGCTGGCCGACGATCCGTCCCTGATACCCACCGCCGGACTGTCCTGGAAACTCGGGGGCATGGGGGCCGACGGCTGGGGTGGGACCGGGGGCATGGTCAATCTGGAAACCGATGATCCTGATCCAACCAAAGCTGTTTCCGCCTACCGGGGTGTCAAGGGGAACCACGAAACCTATTTCCGCTCCATCAACGTCCTGACCCCGGATGCCGACTGGCGGGGTTCCTTCGAGTTCGAGGAATCCCTGGACAACGAGGGATACAATTTCACCGAAGATCCGGATGATGTTTTTCTGGCTACCCGGGCCGATGGTTTCCCCGGTCACGGCAAGGTGCGTCAAAGCCGTGCTCGTCTGTTCCGCAATCTGGACGACGATAACGGATTTGTGGTGGAGTATGCCAACGGCCGCAAGACCAAGGACAGCGTGCCGGTCCTGGGTGCCGATCAGATGGAATTATGGGATGACGGTATCGCCGCGACCATGACCGCCAGGACCGGATCCTGGCTTTGGGATACTTCCCTGTTCTGGAAAAATCGCGATATCGAATGGGGCGATCGCGACATCCTGGTAGCTGGAGCCGAAAGAAGAAAGGTCGAAACCGGTCGGGAGGGAATGAGCCTCCGGTTGAACAGGGCCCCGGACGGGGATCCGGATTCCCCCCAGCCACTGACCGGTCTGAACCTCATGTTTTCACGGTGGTCAGTCTACGACACCGGAACGGCCGCCGCCTGGGCCTCCGGGGCCATGGGTGATGGTAACGGCAGGGGCAACCAGGCCTTGGTGGTGGCGCGGTCGGGAGTCCGGGCCGGCTCGTCACGCCTGGTTCTGGGCGTTGGGGGGCAGTGGGATCATTACGCGGGTTTCGGGCCGGAGCTGAATCTTGCCTGGGGTTCCGACTCGGTGGAGCCCTGGTGGAATCTGGACCTCTATTATGGTGGACGGGCTCCCCGCAGTGACGAGTTGTTTACGCCCATCCTTCATGTTGTCGACACCCGTAGTCTGTCGCTGCTGCCCAATTCGGACCTGGAACGCGAAAACACCATGCGGGCGGGGCTTTTCCTGAGCCACAGCCTGCTGGGAATCGATCTTGCAATCGACGGCAGCGTACGGCGTCTGACCAATGGAATCAACTGGGAGCCCGAGGCCCCCGACGCCGATCGCGGAACCTGGGGGAACGGGCTCGAAATGGATGCCGCGAAGGTGACTGGAAGCCTGGGCCGGGAGGGACGATTCCTGGGATGGGGCCGGGCGCGGCTGGAGGGAACGTGGCAGAAATTCGACGAGATAAAGGGCCGTGCGAGTTTCCTTCCACCGGCAAGGTACCTCCGTCTTCATTTGATGTGGGAGAACCATTTCTTCCAGGAGGACGGGATCCTTCAGCTGGCCCTGTTCAGTACCAGACAGATGGAGATGGCCGACCCCTGGGATGTGACCCGGATGTACCGGCTGCCCCAGCGGACGGTCCACGATCTTTTGGTGGGTTTCCGTCTGGTGGGTGTGAACCTGTCCCTGGCCTTCCGCAATCTGGCGGGGGAAAAGGTCCGGATGACCGCCGGAGCCCTCAGCCCCGCCCAGGAATTGGATCTCAGACTCCACTGGGAATTCCGTTACTGACCCGCCGGCAGGCCGTCGGTATCCTGCTGGCCTTTACGCTGTTGCTGACCGGACGGATAATCCGCCACAAAATGCTCATCACCCCGGGTGGGCAATGGCGGGACCACCTCTGGTTGGATGAAATCATTTTGACGCCGGCCGACGCCCAGGCCGCCCAGAGGGCTCCCAAGCCGGTTCTTACCGACCCACTGCCCATCAATTCCTGCAGTGTGGACAGCCTGACCCTCCTGCCCGGAGTGGGGCCGGTCCTGGCGGGGCGCATCCAGGAGGTTCGGGCGGAAGGCCACATTTTCCGCACTGCCGAGGATTTACGCCTGGTCAAGGGTATCGGCCCAGCGCTTTCTGCACGTTTGGCCCCCCTGGTGGATTTCGGCGCGGAGGCTGCCGGGGACTCCGTTTCCGAAGATTCCCATAAAACTAGGTAAAGTCGGCTGGTTCCCTTCCGAAAAAGAGGTGGTACCAGTGCACCGCCGGAGCCGTCAGGATTGACGGAGGCGGGAAAGACGGCTGATTTCCGGCGGTCAAAGCCGGTTTTGATCTGGATATTTGGATTTACAAGAGCGGAGAAATCGCAACATGAATACAGGTTCCACCACCGCAGCCAAGGACAAGATCGCCAGCCAATTGCTTGAGGCGGGTCTTGTTGATGAGGCCGGGCTGGCTAAGGGCAGGGAAATCCAGAAAAAAGATGGTGGCTCCCTGGGACAGGCCTTGATCAAACTGGGCATCATCGACGAAAACACCTTCAAGGAATTTGTTGGCAAGATTTATAATCTACCGGTTTTGAGTCTGGAAAAAATCGACATCGAGATGGAATGCATCGACATGATTCCCGGCGACGTGGCCCGGAAATTCCAGGTGCTTCCCATTTGCCGCGCGGGCCGTGTCCTGACCCTGGCCATGGCCAACCCAAGTAATATCTTCGCCATCGATGACATCAAATTCATCACCGGCCTGGATGTGCAGCCCGCCGTCGCCGGCGAGATGGCCATCAAGAAATACATCGACAAATTCTACGCGACTACCGATTCGCTGGCCTCGATCATGGAGGGCATCGAGGACGACATCGAGCTGGTCGAGGAAATGGAAGACGATGACATCACGGGGGAGGAAGGCCAGAACGCCCCGGTGGTCAAACTCGTCAACACCCTGCTGGCCGAAGCGGTCAAGCTGGGGGCCAGTGATGTCCACATCGAGCCCTACGAACGGTTCATGCGGGTCCGCTACCGGATCGACGGAATTTTGTCCGAGGTGATGGAGCCGCCCATCAAGTTGAAGAACGCGATCACCAGCCGGTTGAAGATCATGTCCGAGCTGGATATCGCCGAGCGCCGCATTCCCCAGGATGGCCGCATCAAACTCAAGATCGGGGCCAAGAAGGTCGATCTCCGTGTCTCCACCCTTCCCTGCATATTCGGTGAAAAAGTCGTGATGCGTATCCTGGACAAGGGCAACCTGAACCTGGATCTCGCCGACTTCGGCATGGAGCAAAAGGCCATCGACGATATCTACGAGGCCATCGCCGCGCCGTTCGGCATGGTCCTGGTGACGGGCCCCACGGGTTCCGGTAAAACCACCACGCTCTATTCCTGTCTGGCCAAGCTGAACAACTCCGAGCGCAACATCATGACGGCCGAGGACCCCGTCGAGTACAACATCGACGGAATCAACCAGGTTCAGGTCCGCGAGGATGTGGGCCTGACTTTTGCTGCAGCCCTGAAAGCGTTCCTGCGCCAGGATCCGAATATCGTCATGGTTGGTGAGATTCGTGACCTGGAAACGGGTGGTATCGCCACCAAAGCGGCTCTTACGGGCCATCTGGTGTTATCGACCCTGCATACGAACGATGCACCGAGCACGATCAACCGGATGATCGACATGGGCATTGAGCCGTTTCTGGTCGCTTCATCGACCGTTTTGATCATGGCACAGCGCCTGGTCAGACGAATTTGCAAGAACTGCAAGGAAGAAATCAAGCTGTCCGAAGAAGCGCTCAGGGACCTCGCGCTGCAACCCGGCACGAGTGTTTTCAAGGGCAAGGGTTGTGATCAGTGCAACGGGTCCGGCTATTCCGGACGACAGGGGCTTTACGAGGTCATGCCGATCACTCCGGAGATCCGCGAACTGATCCTGGACCGGGCCCCGACAAATGAAATTCAGAGGCTGGCCATCAAGCAGGGGATGCTGACCCTGCGGCAGGATGGCCTGATAAAGGTCGCAAAGGGTGTCACCACCGTCGAGGAAGTGTTGCGCGAAACCGCCGTGGCTGAATAGCCGAGTAACGTTCAGCGCAACCGCACGACAATTCGGAGGAGAAATAAAGTGATAGGAATGCGAGAGCTTCTCGAAGAGATGGTGGCCAAAGGGGCCAGCGATCTTCATCTGACGGCGGGTGTTCCGCCCCAGTACCGTGTCGACGGTCTGGTCCAGACTTCACAGTTCCCGGTCATGACCGGTGATGAAACGCGGCGTCTGGCCTTCAGTATTCTCAATGAAGAGCAGAAGAAGCGCTTCGAGAATGACAAGGAACTCGACTTCTCCTTCGGCGTGCAGGGCATCAGCCGTTTCCGCGCGAACGTGTTCCAGCAGCGTGGTGTGACGGCCATGGCTATCAGGCAGATCCCCTACGAGATCAACACCTTCGAGGAACTGGGTCTGCCCCCGATCTGCCGTGAACTTATCACGAAGAACCAGGGCCTGATTCTGGTTACCGGCCCCACCGGTAGCGGTAAATCAACGACCCTGGCCACAATGGTCGATTACATCAACACGAATCGCAAGGGTCATATCATCACGATCGAGGACCCCATCGAGTTCGTGCATCAGCACAAGAACTGCATCATCAACCAGCGTGAAGTCAACAGCGACACGCACAGCTTTCCCGCTGCGCTCAAGTACGTGTTGCGCCAGGATCCCGACGTGATCCTCATCGGTGAGATGCGGGACAAGGAAACCATCAGCGCGGCCCTGACCATCGCCGAAACCGGCCATCTGGCCATGGCCACCCTGCATACCAACAGTACCTTCGAAACCATCAACCGTATCGTGGACGTGTTCCCTCCGGGACAGCAGAACCAGGTACGGGCGCAGCTTGCCTTCAGTTTGTCGGGTGTGCTCACCCAGCAGCTGATTCCGCGGGCCCGTGGTGGCGGCCGTGTGATGACCATGGAAATCATGGTCTGTACGCCCGGTATCAAGGCGATGATCCGAGACGACAAGACGCACCAGATCTACGGTTTGATGCAGGCTGGACAGAAGCATGGTATGCAGACCATGAACCAGTCCCTGCACCATGCGGTGATCAATAAATGGATAACTCTGGATGAAGCCATGGGCCGTACAAGTGACGCCCAGGAACTGTTGGCCATGCTCGGCGAACCCGCCGGCATGCCTACTTGAGGAAGGGGAGGAATCCCGTGAGCGCCACGACATATCTCTGGAAAGGCAAAACCGCCAAGGGCGAAACCCTTAACGGTGAATACGAAGCGACCGACAAGTCGGCAGTGGGGGAGTACCTGCGCAAACGCCGGATCGTGATTACTTCGATCAAGAAGAAGCCGAAGGACATCCAGATCAAATTCCTGCAGAAAAAGGGAATTTCGGTCAAGGACCTTTCGGTCTTTACCCGGCAGTTCGCCACAATGGTCAACGCAGGTTTGCCGTTGGTCCAGTGCCTCGACGTCCTGGGACGCCAGCTGGAAAAACCCCACTTCAAACAGGTTGTCCTGAAGGTGACCGCCGACGTGGAGGGTGGCTCGACCCTGGCCGAAGCCCTGGAAAAGCATCCCCGGATCTTTTCCGACCTTTACGTCAACATGATCGCCGCGGGTGAGGCCGGGGGTATCCTCGACGTCATCCTCAGCCGTCTGTCCGTGTTCCTGGAGAAGGCCGATGCCCTCCAGCGCAAGGTCAAGGGCGCAATGACGTATCCCGCCATCGTTCTGACGGTGGCCGGCGGCGCCTGTATCTTCATGCTGATGTTCGTGATTCCGGTTTTTGCCAAGATGTTCTCCGACTTCGGCGGAGAATTGCCGGGTCCCACCCAGTTCGTCATGAACATTTCGACGTTCATTCGCGGATACTGGTGGGCTCTTCTCGGCGGTACTTTTGCCTTTATCTGGGCTTTCAAGTCGTACCGCAAAACCATCACCGGCCGTCGCAACACCGATAGGTGGGGCATGAAAATTCCCATCATTGGTACGGTTCTGCTCAAGTCCGCGGTGGCTCGTTTCACCCGGACCCTGGGAACCCTGATCGGTTCCGGTGTGCCTATCCTGCAGGGCCTGGACATTACCTCCAGGACCGCGGGCAACCGGGTGATCCAGGAGGCCATCGAGGAGACCGCGAAGAGTATCGCCAAGGGTGATACCATCGCCGCTCCCCTGAAGGCCAGCGGCGTGTTCCCGCCCATGGTCGTGCAGATGATCGGGATTGGTGAGCAAACCGGTGCCCTGGACGAGATGTTGGCCAAGATCGCCGACTTCTACGACGACGAAGTCGACGCGGCGGTTGATAACCTGACGGCGGCCATCGAACCGGTCATGATCGTACTCATGGGTACCATGGTCGGCGGTATGCTCATCGCCATGTACCTGCCGATGTTCAAGATGTCCAGCGTCGTGGGGTGATTGGATTGTCCGAACCGAATAACGGCAGCCGGGTCCGACCGAATTCCATCGGGCCCGGCGGCCGTGATTCCAATGCAAGGCTTCTGGTCTGGCGGCTAACCTTTGCCGCCTTTTTGACCGTATCTTCCCTGTTTGTCCACTATTTCGGTTCCTCGGATGTCTCCACCAGCGGCTTGATGGGCTCCCTGGGGCTTCTCTATACTACTATAGCGGTGGCCTGGGCGGCTTACATGGCGCAGATGCCCCGACGCCTGCTTCTGTCCCTGCAACTTGCGTCGGACACACTGTGCATCGGGTTGTTGGTCCACTTTTCGGGCGGGCCGTATTCCGCGTTCCCCCTGGTATTTCTGGTCCCCATCATGCTCGGGGCATATTTCCTTGATGCCCGTTGGTCCATGGCAATATCAGGCACAGCAGCCATCCTGGTGGGCGGCGGCCATTTCGGCCTGGCCCTGGGATGGTTGTTGACCGGGACGGAATCCACCCTGGATTACCTGCAGGGTTGGCCGGTGCTGATCACCGCCCTGCACATGTCGGTCTTCCTGGTGACTGGAATGATCAGCAGTGGTCTGGCCCGCAGGTTGGCCGTCAGGAAACAGGATCAGGCGCGCAGCCATATCCTTGCCCAGAAGGCCCGCTGCGAAGTTCGCAATATCCTGGACAACATCCAGAGCGGGTTGATCACCGTGAATAGCCGGGGAATGATTACCCGGGCCAATCCTTCGGCATGTCAGGTTCTACAACGGACCCCGGCACAACTGCTGAAGCAGGACATCAGATTGGTGATGGCCGACGGCATGCAGGAACTGGCCGATATCATCCTGCCGGTGGCCCAGGGCGGCCCCGAGGTCAGGCGAGGGGAAATTCACCTCCAAAGACAGGGAACCCGCATCCCGCTTGGGCTGAACGTCAACCATGTGACTGCTCCCGGGGGTCGGATCATCGGAGCCATCACGATCTTCACGGACCTAACCCGGGAAAAGGAAATGAGCGCCCGGATCAGGGAATCCGACCGTCTGGCCGCGATCGGTGAATTGGCGGCGAGCATCGCCCATGAAATAAGGAATCCCCTGGCGAGTATTCGTGGCAGCGTGGAAATTTTGGCGGGGGAACTGGAGTTGGAGGGTTACCAGGACCAGTTGCTCGGCCTGGTGCTCAAGGAGAGCGCGCGGGTCAATACCATCATCAACGATTTTTTGGCCTATTCCCGGATGCCGGCAGCCAGGAAATCGTGTTTCGGGGCTCAGGAATTCCGGGATCAGATTTCCCTGCAAATCAACCAGCACGTGGCGGCCAAGAATGGTAGGGTCCGGGTCATGTGCGAAATCGACCCCGTGGATATGGCCGTGGTCGCGGATCCCGGCCAGTTAACCCAGATGACACTTAATTTGGCGATAAACGCCTGTCAGGCCATGTCCTATGATGGTGACTTGAGGATCGGGTTGAACCTTGTGGGGCATGGTGACAGCTACGAACTGGTGGTGACGGACAGCGGTCCGGGCATCGAGGCGGAAATTCGCGACGACCTGTTTTCCCCCTTCAAGACAACCAAGGAAGGTGGCACGGGCCTGGGCCTGTCAATCGTTGCGCGCATAGCCACCGCTCATGGGGGCAATGTCCGGGCGGAGGACAACCCGACCGGAGGGGCGATTTTCCGGGTACGCTGGCCGCTGGACCGGAAACTTCTCACCGAATACGAAGAGGTTGCCGCGGGGCGGTCTGCGGACGCAGAATCGGCTGAACCCCTGGCGATCGGCTGACCAGGCGGCAAAATTTTCCCCCTGATCTTGCAGAAAGCATTGAGGAATGATGAGCCACCCGTGCAGGGGTGGCATTTTTTTGGAAAAGAACCCCGATTTTTCGCATTTCGCGTTAAAGCGGTTCGGCCTCCTGACGATACCTATTCAAACAACGCAGCATGCCTCCACCAACAAGGAGAATTCAATGGCCCTGGGCAAGATCCTGGTCGTTGACGATGAAGAATCGATGTGTCAGTACCTCTCGATTCTTCTGCAAAAAGAAGGCTATAAAGTTACGACGGTCAACTCGGGGCTTCAGGCGCTTCAGGTCGTCGAAAATTCCCCGATCGATCTGGTCATGACCGATATCCAGATGCCCAAGATGGACGGCATCCAATTGCTCAAGGGGATCAAGAGCATTGATCCCACCACCCCGGTGATCATCATGACGGCCTATGCCAGCGAGCAGTCGGCCATCGACGCGGTGAATCTCGGCGCGTTCTCGTACATGCAGAAGCATTGCAAGAATGATGAAATCAAGATGGTGGTTCGCAACGCGCTGGCACTGGGCAAGGCCAAGACCGAAAACATCAAGCTGAAAAAGGAACTGACCCGCAACAAGCGGCAGAAAAGCATCATCGGCCAGAGCGCCCGCATGCGTTCGGTCTACAAGATGGTGGACAAGATCGCCGCCACCACCGCGACGGTCCTGATAAACGGGGAAAGCGGGACGGGCAAGGAACTGATCGCCCAGTCCATTCACCAGCGAAGTGACCGGGCGGACGGGCCGTTCGTGGCCATCAACTGTGGCGCCATTCCGGAAACACTGCTGGAAAGCCAACTTTTCGGCCATTTGAAGGGCTCCTATACCGGGGCCGACCGTGATCATGACGGGTTCTGCCGGCAGGCCGAGGGCGGCACCATCTTTCTGGACGAGATAGGGGAGACCCCGCACGCCATCCAGGTCAAGCTTCTGCGCATGCTTCAGGAACGCGAAGTCTATCCCGTGGGCAGCAGCAGTCCCGTGAAAGTGAATCTGCGGGTCATCGCGGCGACGAATCTGGATCTGGAAAAGGAAGTGGCCGAAGGCAATTTCCGCACGGATCTCTATTACCGGTTGAACGTCATTCCCCTGATCCTCCCGTCGCTGCGCCAACGCTGCGAAGACATCCCCCTGCTGGTGGATCACTTCCTCAAACGTTGCTGTCCCGATGAGTACCAGGGCAATCTGGGCTCCATGATCGAGGACAGGGCCATGACCGCGCTGCAGGGATACGATTGGCCGGGGAATGTTCGGGAACTGGAAAACGTCATCGAACGCGCCAGTATCATCCGTGACTCCGACCGTATCACCCTCAGGGATCTGCCGGATTTCCTCACCACGGGGACCGGAAGCGATACAACTGTATCAAACCTGACCGTTGGTGGTCGCATTACGCTCGATAACCTGGAGAAAGCCCACATCCTGGGTGTTCTCGAGGCCACGGACGGGGCCCGTAAACTGACTTCGGAAATCCTGGGCATCAACGCTTCGACCCTTTACCGGAAGTTGAAGAAATACGGTCTTCAGGGCTCCGGTACGGGCGAAGACTTCGAAGATGAGGACAGGGAGCAGGTCCCCGGCGAGGAATTGCTCGAGGCCGTCGAGTCCGTCATCCGGGAATCAGGCGAAAAAGTCGGCGAACCTTCCGGGGTTTAATGTGGTCCGGCTTTTGAATCGCACGCAAAAGGGCGGGGAAATGGGCAAGTTGCATTGGAATTGCCAAGACATTTTTGCCGCCGGTTCGAATACAGACGATGTAAGTGCTGCAATTACAAGAAATTGCAATTGTGCGCTTTAGGAGAGGCAAATGGCACGGCCATTGCTTCAAGTGGACTGCCGTTGGCAGGTAGAGAGCCGGACAACCCGGCAGCTAGCACCAAGAGGTCTACACTCACAAGGACGTGGGCCGAATCGAAGGAGATCGATGTGTTGAATCGTAAGGGATTTACTCTGATTGAGCTGATGATCGTGGTCGTTATTATTGGTATTCTGGCCGCCATCGCTATTCCGAACTTCATTAGCATGCAGGACCGGGCCAAAGAAGCCAAGGTCAAGGGCGCCGCGCACACCGTGCAGCTGGCCGCTGAGGATTTCGCCGTTCGTAACGATGGTATCTACTCGGACGCAAATGCTGACATTTCAGCCCTGCTGCCGAACGACGCCGTTAACGGTCTGGCCCTCCAGAACGCCTTCACCGGCAACTGGACCGAGCCCCAGTACGCCGGCGCCGCCACCACTCCTGGCCAGGTCGGTATTTTGACCGTGCAGGACGCGACTGGTACCAACGTTGGTTACACGATCAACGGTTGGGGCAAGGATGCTGAGATTCTGGTGCTGAGCAGTGGCCAGTAAAGAATAGTCTCGGTTGATTTGAGGACGGTGCCGGAAACGGCACCGTCCTTCGCCGTTAAAGGGATCCGGTTTTCGGACGATAAATATCAGGTAGCATGTTCTGCCGTCAGAACACCTGATATGCAGGGAAGGTCATTATGAAAAACAGCGAAGGTTTTACACTGATAGAATTGATGATAGTGGTTGTTATCCTGGCCCTGCTGGCCACCATAGCCATTCCCAACTTCATCAAGCTACAGGGGCGGGCCAAAGAAGCCAAGGTCAAGGGCGCAGCACACACCGTCCAATTGTCGGCTGAAGATTTTGCCGTACGCAACGGGGGTATCTATTCCGATGCCGGCGCTGACCTTTTGCCATTGTTGCCGGTAAACGACAGTGGCGGCAGAAACCTGGAAAATGCCTTCACCGGGAATTATTCGGAGCCTCAGTTTGCCGCCGTGGCCGCTGCATCGGGACAAGTGGGAATTGTAACCCAGGTGGATGCGACCGGCACCAATGTGGGTTATCTGATCAATGGATGGGGAGTCGATGGTGAGGTTCTTCTTTTAAGCAGCGGGAACTAGCATCAGATATTTGAAAATTTTTCTAGGGCGGTCCCAAGAGGGGACTGCCCTTGTCTTTGTCCGTACTCCCCATGACAACAAGGTCTGGCCGCAACCGCCTCTCTGGCACCCCAATTGCAAATTCACCCGGGAAAGAAAAAATACGCTCTTTTTTAGCCATTTGCAGGCCTTTTGGGCCGGAGGTGGATGTTGATTATTCAAGCGCCGGTAAAAAACAGGACATTGGACCGGGAAACCATAGGGGCCCGCCATGCCGAACGCACCGGAACCATACCTGATTCTCCTGGTGGTGACCGTTCCAATCCCCTTGCCGGGGCACCAGCGGTCATTCAGGTGGGGGACCTGTGGAAATCGTTCCGGTCGGGGTTCCTGAAGCGTCGCATTCGTGGAATAGAAGGCGTGTCGTTTTCCGTGGCCAAAGGAAGCGTCTTTGCCCTGCTGGGTCATAATGGCGCCGGCAAGACCACCACCATCAACTGCATCCTGGATCTGGTCCATCCCGATGGTGGCGATATAAAAATCATGGGGAGGGATTACCGTGATCCGGCCTCCCGCGCCAGAGTCGGGTACCTGCCCGAGCGTCCCTACTTTTTTGATCACCTGACCGGCATGGAGCTGTTGCAGTTCTATGCCCGCTTATTGGACATACCCAGGGAAAGCCGGGCCGCCCGCATTGACGAGGTTCTGGAAATGGTTGGCATGACCACTTTCGCGGGCAGGCGCCTGAAGAAATTCTCCAAGGGTATGCTGCAGCGGATCGGGCTGGCCCAGGCCATTCTGGGTGACCCCGACCTGTTGATCCTCGATGAACCCATGTCGGGCCTGGACCCCATCGGCAGACGCGAGGTCCGCGAACTGTTGATGGAACTGAAGCGCGTCGGCAAGACGATCATCCTTTCCAGCCATATCGTGCCGGACGTGGAAATGATCGCCGACTCGGTGGGTATCCTCAAGGACGGCAGCATGGCGGTGGTCAAGGACCTGAACGAACTGAACCCGGGGTTTTCCTATACCGGCGATTTGGCCCTGGGGAGAACCCGGCCCCATTGGCTCCCCTCGAACAACTCCGACCTGGAAGACGGCAAAGTCCGCGTCCAGGTTGGAAGCGTGGGGGAATTGCGAAACCTTTTGAATGATTGCCACCGCGAGTCGATACCGCTGGTATCGTTGGAAACTCACCGATCCTGTCTGGAGGATTTGTTCATGGAAATCAATCGGGAAGCGCCCCAGAACCCGGAGGTGGCCCGATGACCGGGAACATCCTTACCCTCGCTGCCAGCACCTTTCTGGAAACGGTACGCGACCGGATCTTCTATCTGGTGGCTGTGTTCGGTTTCGTCATGTTGGCCAGCACAGCTATTCTGTCACCGCTGACCGTGGGAGCCCAGGGGAAGATCATGGCCGACGTCGGTCTGGCCTCCATGGTCATCATCGGGCTTCTGGTGGTGATCTTTGTCGGAAGCAGCATGGTCCGCAAGGAATTGGACAAGGGGACCATCGTGACCATCCTGTCCAAACCGGTGGGCCGCCGCGAATACCTGTTGGGAAAATTCCTGGGGCTGAACCTGACCTTGGTCTCCATGCTGGCGGTGATGGGGCTGGTGTTCCTGCTGATGATGTTTCTGGCTCCCGGTTCCTTTTCGCTGCGCTTTCTGGGAGCCATTTATCTGACTTTTCTCGAACTGACCCTGATCAATGCCGTGGTGGTTTTCTTCTCTACCAGCGTTTCGCCCATTCTGGCGGCGGTTTTTACCCTCGGCGTCTTTGCGGTGGGACACCTGAGCCAATCCATCCGTGACTTCGGCCAGCTTCAGGACGGCCTTTTCCAGAGGCAGGTATCGGAACTCGTCTACTACCTGACCCCGAATCTCGAGGTTTTCAATTTGCGTGGGGCGGTGGTCCACGGGACTCCGGTATCGGCCGAGCACCTGGTGATGGCCACGGTCTACTGCCTGGCCTGGACCGTACTGCTGCTGGTGGTGGCCGGATCGATCTTTTCGCGCAAGGAGCTCAGGGGAGAATGAGCACACGAATGAAAACAATCCTGCGGTTGATTTCCCTGGTTGCCGCCATGCTGGTCATTGTCGTTGTCCTGCGGGTCTACGACGCTCAGGAAGAGGGCGTTGCCCAGCAGGAAAGACTCTACTTTCCTTCCGGAAATTTCCTGGTGGAATCAACCCTCGGGTTCAGGGAGGCCGCCGCCGATTATCTGTGGTTTCGATTCATCCAGTATTACGGGGCTTTTTCACTGGGCCAAAATGATTTCAGGTACTTTGATCTTCTGATCGACGGCATTACCAAACTCGATCCCCAGTTCGAAGAGGCGTACTACTTCGCCTCCCTGGTGTGCTGGTCCAGCTTCGGGGATATCGAGAGGTCCATCGATATGCTGAAACGGGGGATCCTGGCCAATCCGGACAAGGCGAAACTTCCGTTCCAGATCGGGTTCATCTACTATGTGATCGAGCACGATTACCAGAGGGCGGGCCATTGGTTCGATGTGGCCGGACGCTGTTCCGACGCCACGGACAAGGAACAAAGGTTTGCAGCTTTTGCCCGTTACAAGGGCGGCGATGCGCGGGTTTCGCTGGCCTTGTGGAAAAATCTCTACCAGTCGACCGACAGCCCACAGATGAAGGAACTGGCCCTCAAGATGATCGACAAGATCAAAAACAAGATCGAATTCCAGAAGAGGTACCCCAGGAATTTCATCGGCCCCATCCGGGAGATTTAAGATGACGATCGCCGAGTTCGGCATACTGCCCACGATCCTGGCCGCCTGGCTGGGCGCCTGTTTTGGAAGCTTTTCCAATGTCCTTATATATCGGCTGCCCCGGAATCTGAGCGTGGTTGGGCCCAGGTCCTTTTGTCCCTCCTGTGAAAAGACCGTTGCCTGGTACGACAACATCCCGTTGCTCAGCTGGCTGATCCTGCGCGGGCGCTGCCGCCATTGTTCGGCGCCGTTTTCGGTGCGCTATCTTCTTGTCGAAATAGCCGGCGCGGTTTGCGTTCTGGCCTCGATCTGGAGGTTCGGGTGGACCCTGGACGGGCTTTCTGCATCGTTTTTCCTGATCATTCTTCTGGATATTGCAATGATCGACTGGCAGCACATGATAATTCCGCACACGCTGACCGTCGGCGGCATGATCATCGGGTTGGTTTTGTCCCTTTTCGGGAATCCTGCTCTGCCTTTGGCCCTGCTGGGAGCGGCCATCGGCGCCGGTTCCATCCTGGTAGTCTCTTACGGGTACAAACTGGTTCGTGGGGTGATAGGCATGGGCGGGGGAGACGTGATGCTGATGGCCATGGTGGGGATCTTTCTGGGTCCCTGGGGAGTGCCCGCGGTTCTTTTCGGCGGCGCCTTATTCGGTACTCTTTACGCCCTTACGGTTGGTCGTGGCAGCCTTGACGGTGGCGCCAAGCTGCCTTTCGGGACTTTCCTGGCCGCGGCGGCCGTGGTGGTCCTTCTTTTTGGTGGGGACATCTTCTCCTGGTACCTGTCACGATTCTGATCCCCGGCGGCCAATCTTCCACCAATGCCGCCGGGTTCCATCCACCCCCTGTATTCATTCCTTTTTCCCCATCCTGCCCTTACTGAAGATTTCCAGTGATTTGGGCTCAAGGCGCCCCTCAGGCAGCCGATGAATTTTGTGGCACGCATGTTGCGGTTGATCCGAAGGATGCCCGAATAGGGAGTGGGTATCCTCACTTGAACGCTCGAACAGCGAGGCAGGCTTGACATGTTCGGATTCCTTAAAGGGAAACAAAAATCACTTATCGGCATGGACATCGGTTCCAATGTCGTCAAGTGCCTCAGGCTCGATCTTACCAATGATCGGCCGATGATCACCCATTTCGCGATGGCTGATCTTCCGCCCGAGGCGATTGTCGACGGCGAGATCATGGACCGTGAACTGGTTATCGAAGCCATCCGCAGCGCGGCGGAGAAAGCGGGCATCCCGGATGAACCTGTAGCCAGCGCGGTTGCGGGCCGGGCGGTCATCGTAAAGAAGATAGTCATGGACAAGATGTCCGAGGATGACGCCAGAGAGGCCATCTACTGGGAGGCCGAACAGCACGTCCCCTTCGACATCGACGACATCACTTTGGACTTCCAGATCCTTCAGGACGACATCGGGGCCGACCAGATGGAACTCCTGCTGGTTGCTGCGAAGAAGGACATGATCCTCGGCCACGCCGAGCTGATCAGGGACGCCGGATTCCGGCCCCTGGTGATCGATGTGGCTTCCTTCGCCAACCAGAACACCTGGGAATACATGAAATCGCAGGGCGGTTTCGAAAACCTGCCCGAGCTGGTCGCGGAACCCGACCCGGCGGACGCGGAAGATTCCGTGGACGAACTGGACCCCTTCGACGAAGGCGACCAGGACACCGCGGAAACTGCTGCTGAAGAGGGGGCCGATGAATTCGTCGCCCTGTTGGATGTCGGCGGCGGGGTGACCAACGTGCACATCGTCAAGGACGGCGTGCCGTATTTTACCCGCGATCTGCCCATCGGCGTGGCGCACTTCATCGAAGAGTTCCAGAAGCAGTTGGGCCTGACCTACGAGACGGCAAACGACGTGGCCCGCGGTCACACCGATGAGGTGGACGACCAGTTGGTTACCGACATCGTGCGTTCCGTCGGATCCGAAATCTACCAGGGTCTCGAACCCAGCCTGTCCTATCTCAAGACTTCCGGCGAAGCCGACGGCATCGACCGGATCGTTTTGAGCGGCGGCGGAGCCCACTTGCCGGGCTTGCGGGAATACCTGGCTGAATCCTATGACGTACCCAGCGAGATTGCCGATCCTTTGGCCGGGCTGGATTACAACCCTGACCTCTTCGCTGAAGGAGAGGCCGAGGAGCTTAGTCCCTTGCTCACGGTGAGCGTTGGGCTGGCTCTCAGAGAGGCGGTGGGAGCATGATTCGCATCAATCTTCTGCCCCGCGATGAAATGCCGGCCGCAAGCAGGATCGCCCTGCCCAATGTCGGAAATTTTGCGCCCCTGGTCCTGGTGTTGGTCGCCGCCGTCGGTATCGGCGCGGTTTACGTCCACCAGTCCAACCAGATCAAGGCGTTGAATGAGATCATCGTCGAGGAGGAGGCGGAAACCCGCCGGCTGGCTCCCGAGATCGCCAAGATCAAACGGCTGAACCAGCAGCGGAAAGACCTGAATGATCGCCTGGACGTTATAACCAGGCTCGACAGGGACCGCTACTTCCGGGTGCACCTGATGGACGAACTGAACAGGGCCATGCCCGATCATATCTGGCTGACCCGCGTCGAGGATATCGGCGGAGACCGGTACGCTGTCGAAGGCGTCACCTTCTCCAACTTCCTCGTTAGCGATTTCCTCCAGAACGTCACGAACAGCCCGTATTTCTCCGGCGTCGACCTCATGGTCGCGGAGAAGGGTGAGATCGAGGACGTGAAGGTCATCAAATTCAAAGCCCAGGCCAAGGCTGTTCGCAAGACCGCCGCGGCTCCCTTCGAAGGATAGGAAGGACGCAATGGATATCGACGTCAAAGATCCCAAATTAATCCGCTGGGCGGTTGCGTTAGTGGTGGTGTTGGTTGCGGTCCCCATGTTTTTCATGACGGACACCTACCAGTTCACCTACCAGTCACGCAACGTAACGATCACCGAGCTGGATGCCCGTCACCAGCAACTGAGCAGGGACCTGGAAAGGGCCCGGCTGCTGGTGCGGAACCTGGAAAAAGTGGAACAGGAGTACGCCATTCTTCACGACCAGTGGATGGTGGCGCAGGCCCTGTTGCCCGAGCAGAACGAGATGCCGGACCTGCTGCGGAAGGTCACTGCGGCCGGTCAGCAGTCCGGAATCGAATTCCAGCTTTTCAAACCCCAGACTCCGGTCAACCAGGGTTTCTATAACGACAACCCTGTCGAAGTCCGGATCAAGGGCGGGTACCACCAGACCGGCGTGTTCCTGAGCCGGCTGGCCAATCTCAACCGGATTGTCAACATCTCCGATCTGAACATGGAAGGTGTCGACAAGCAGGATGAGCAACCGTACACGGTGGAGACGGAGATGGTCCTGACCGCCTACACGCAGGGGCCGAGCGCGCCTGTGGAAGGTACGGGCACCACTGATGGCGAAGGCATTCTCGATAAACTGGAAGCCAAAGCCCAAAACGAAGAAGCCGTCACTCAACAGGCCGGCATCAGTCACTAGGGAGTTAAGACCATGATTAGGAAAAAATTCCGGCTGTCTGCCACCCTGACCTTGGTTGTCCTTCTCGGACTGCTGGTGGCCCTTCCGGCCCTGGCCGCCGACGAAGATGCGGACAAGGACCAGGAGACGAGTTCGGTTTCTCCGTCCCAGATCTCGCGCGACAGGATCAATGCGATCCGGGCCAACGAGTTCTTCTACCAGTCCTACGGCAAGGCCGATCCTTTCGGGGTCCTGGTCGCCGGGAACTTCGAGAAGACAACGGCCAGCGACCTGGTGGACATGAACAGTGCCCATCTGGTGGGCGTGATGTGGGGGCAGGACGACAAGTTCGCCCTGGTTGAAGATGGAGAAGGTTTTGGTTACATCCTGCGTGTTGGCGATCGCGTCCGACACGGCCGCGTCGTCAGCATCCGCAAGAATTCTCTTACAGCGCGGGTCACCCTGTACGGAATCACCAACAAAGTGGTTCTCAAGCTGGAAAATACGGAGGGTTGAACAATGTTCGGAAGGATCCGCTTCACTCATATCTCAGTAATGGTTGCTATCCTGATGGTCGGTGCGTTCGGCGCCCTGGCCCAGGAGGGGGACACCGTCCCGGTAGCCACTGCTGACGCCGTCGAACCCGGCCAGGAGTACAGGTCGGTACCCATTTCCCTGGACGTGCAGGAAGCCGAAATTGGAACGGTTCTCCGTTCCCTGGCCGGTTTCTCGGGTACCAACATCGTGGCTTCGCCCCGTGTCGAAGGCAAAGTGACCGTCAAGCTGGAAGACGTGCCCTGGGAAGAGGCTCTCGGAGTCATCCTGAAGGCACACAGCTTCGATTACGTCGAAGAACATGGCATCTACCGGATCGACACCGCCGAGGAGCTCCGCAAGGAGAAACTCGACATCGAGCGCGCCCGCAAACAGGTCGAGGACCTGGAACGGCTGCAACTCGGTATGGTGAACCTCAACTATGCCAATGCTGAAGAGACCAAGGACGCCCTGGAAGAGATGTTGACCGAACGCGGCAACATCGACGTCGACGTGCGCACCAACAGCCTCATCATCAATGACGTCCAGGACCGCGTGGCTCTCATTTCCGAGATGGCCAGGGACCTTGACACCAAGACGCCTCAGGTGGAAATCAACGCCCGCCTGATCGACATGGATTCAAGGGCCACCCGTGAACTGGGTATCAACTGGTCGGTGAACAATCCCCAGAGCGGCAGTCCCATTACCAATCCCGCGACGGGGGCCACGACGCCCTTCAACACCATGGACATCACCAACGCGATCCAGAACCCCGCGGGCAGCATGACTGTCGGCCTGGTGGAGAATTGGGGCAGCGTGATGGCCAAGGTCGAGGCGCTCGAGAGCAGCAACAAGGCGCACCTGATCAGTAACCCGATCATCACCACCACGGACAATCGCGAAGCGAGCATCCTGGTGGGCCAGAAGATTCCCCTGATCGTCTCGGATGAGGCCGGCAACGCCATCACCCAGCTGACGACCATCGGTATCATGCTTACCGTTACCCCTCATATCAACCGTGACAACCAGATTACCCTGGATGTCCACAATGAAGTGAGTGATCTGTCGAGCCAGGCCACTGTGCAGGGCGGCGTCATCATCAACACCAGTGAATCCGACACCCGGGTCCTGGTCGAGAACGGTGAAACCGCGATCATCGCCGGTTTGATCCGCCAGATCGACGGCAAGCTGGCCAGCGGTATCCCCGTGCTGATGGACATCCCCCTGCTGGGAGCCCTGTTCAAGCACTCGACCAATACCAAGATCAGCCGGGAACTGGTGATTTTCGTCACGCCGACCATCGTCTCCGACGAATACATGCAGCGTGACCAGATTACCCATGATTCGGAAATCATCTACTCGCCGGAAAACGTTTCGAGCGTAAGGCTGAATTAGCACCGGATTATTGGCTGCCATTTGCCCCCCGGGGATTGTTCCCCGGGGGGCATTGTATTAGGATGGGGTCATGTGGACTTCATTCATAGGCTTCATGGCCAGCGGCAAATCGACCCTGACCCGCAGGCTTCAGACCACCACCAACCGCCCCGCCGTCTTCCTGGACGAAGTCATCGTCCAGGAAGCCGGCTGTTCCATTGCCGATATCTTCGCCACCGCCGGAGAGGGCTCCTTTCGCGGCAGGGAACTGGCCGCCCTGTCCGCGCTCGATCCCGAACGAAACCTTGTCCTGGATGCCGGCGGCGGAATTGTGCAGACCCCCGCAGCGGTGGAGCTTCTCCGCAAGAGGGGCGTCGTCATCTGGCTGGACGCTTCCTGGGATGTGATCAGGGCACGGCTGAAAGAGGATACAGCGGAGGAACGGCCCCTGGTCAAACGGTTGGGTTGGGCGGGCCTGGAGGAACTTTTCCGGGATCGCCGGCCACGTTACGCCGCGGCCGCCGATTTCCGCCTCCGGACTTCCGATCTGGACCTTGAACAGCTGGCCCGGGTTTCCATGCTGCGGAGCCTGATCTGGAGCCGCAGGCGGGACGGTGACGGCCGATGAGGGTCATCGCCGGCAATTGGAAGGGAAGGCGTTTGAAATCCCCCTCAGGCAATACGGTCCGGCCAACGACCGACCGGGTCAAGGAGGCGCTGTTCAACATCCTGGGGCCCGAGGTCGTGGGATGCTGTTTTCTTGACCTCTGCTGTGGTTCCGGAGGCCTGGGGATCGAAGCCCTCAGCAGGGGGGCCGCCTCGGTCGTTTTTGTCGATCTTTCCCGCCGCTCGCTGGCCCTGGTCAGGGACAACCTGGAAATTTGCGGAGCCGATCCGGGCCTGTTCCAGCTGGTTGGTGCCGATGCTGTCGCCTGGTTTGGCGGTTGGAACCCGCCCGCCGATTCGGTACCCTGGATAGTGGTCGCCGATCCGCCCTACCATGGACCGGTCGCCGGAGCTATCATGGAGGGGTTGGACGGATTGGTGTCGGACCCGGGCTTCCGGGCGGGGATCATCGAATTTGGAACCGGCACCCCCGATCTGCCCCCGATCGCGTCGTTCGGTTCGAACTGGACCGTGCGCCGGTACGGGGGAAGTCACCTGGCTGTGGTCCGACCTTGCGGCGAAACCCCAGAAGGAGAATGACGGTGGAACGACACGTCCTGTATCCGGGATCCTTCGATCCTGTGACCCTTGGTCACATCGATATACTTTCCCGGGCGCTAAAGCTCTTCGACAAGGTGACCGTCGTGGTGGCGCAGTCCGGCAAGGCCGGGCTTTTGAATCTCGATGAGAGAGTCGATCTTTTTCGATCGTCGGTTCAGGGACTCGGTAAAGTGGAGGTCCATCCATTTTCGGGCCTGTTGGTGGACGAAGTTGCCCGGCAGGGAGCCCAGGCGGTTATCCGCGGCATCAGGACTCCCGGCGACTATGAGCACGAATGGAGCCTGGCCGGTGTCAACGCCCTGCTTGCTTCCGACATCGAATATATCTATCTGTTGGCTCGTCCTTCCCTGGCCGCGGTGAGCAGCACCCTGGTCCGGGACGTCATTCGGCATGGGGGGCCACTGGAAAAACTCGTTCCGGCGCCGGTGGCCGCGGCTCTTGCCGGCCGTAATTTTTGACGGATCCGATCCAAACGTAAACCTGGATTACCACTCAGCGGAGGAATGAACCCGTGTTTCTGGATATCACCACCATCAAACTGGAGTCAGGCAAGGGGGGAGAGGGCTGTGTTTCCACCCGGAGGGAAAAATACATGCCGCGCGGCGGACCTGACGGGGGCAACGGAGGAACGGGCGGGTCGGTCTGGTTCGAGGCCACCGATGAAATGACGACCCTGTTGGATTTTCGTTATCGGCGGGTGTACAAGGCTTCTCCGGGAAAGGCCGGCGGGGGAAATCGGCGGACCGGGCACGACGGCGAGGATGTGGTTCTTTCGGTCCCCTGTGGGACTTCCGTTTACAGCGGCGATGAAGACAATCTTCTGGGAGATCTTCTCGAACCAGGGCAAAGACTTCTGTTGGCCAAGGGAGGCAAGGGGGGCAAGGGAAACTGGGAGTTCCGCAATGCCCGCAACCAGACACCCATGCATGCCCAACCGGGACGTCCCGGGCACCAGGTCACCGTGCGTCTGGAATTGAAACTGATCGCTGACATCGGGCTGGTCGGAGAGCCCAACGCCGGCAAGAGCACCCTGCTTTCGGTGGTAACCGCCGCGCGCCCCAAAGTGGCTGACTACCCCTTTACAACCCTGGTTCCCAATCTGGGGATCGTGGATCTGGGGGATTTCAACAGCTGCACCCTGGCCGATATCCCTGGCTTGATCGAGGGTGCCGCGGAGGGCAAGGGGCTGGGACACGAATTTCTTCGGCATGTCGAAAGAACACGGGCCCTGCTCTTGCTAGTGGATCCCTCATTGGAGCCTCCCCGCAGGGCTTTGGATGTCCTGCGCTCGGAACTGAAACGTCACGGCCAGCGTCTGGCCGAGTTGCCTTTCGCCGTCGTGATCACCAAACAGGATCTGCTGGATGAATCAGGAGCCGCCGAGGCCCTTGATGCCGTCAGGGAATGGGCCGACGATCATGGCGCCATCGAGGTGCTGTCGATTTCCTCCGCCACGCGGCAGGGGTTGGACAAACTGAAAAAACTGATGCTGAAGCTTTACGCCGACAATATGCCCGACGCAGAATAACGTCCTCCCGGACTGGGGATTTCATGTGGCCACGCATGATTCCGCCTCTTGCAAACCGGATCCCAGGGAAATAACCATTGAACCCGGCCATCCCCAATGGCCGCTGTTATGGGAACAGATCAACGACCCGCCGGACGAAATCCGGGTGCGGGGAAGCCTGGCTGTTCTGAACGAACCTTCGATCGCCATCGTGGGGACCCGGAGAGCTTCCGCCAGGGGTCTTGCCGTGGCCCGGGGGCTGGCGGCGGAACTGGCTTCCCGCGGGTGGGTCATAGTAAGCGGACTGGCGTTGGGTATCGATGGGGAGGCCCACCGGGGCGCGCTTTCGGTTATGGGGAGATCCGTCGGTGTCATGGCCACCGGCAGCGACCGGGTCTACCCATCCGCCCACAGGTCCCTGAAAAACGAGCTCGAACACAACGGCTGCACCCTGACGGAATTCCCCCCGGGCACGCCGCCCCTCAAGTATCACTTTCCCCAACGCAACCGTTTGATCGTAGGCCTTGCCCTGGGTGTTATCGTGGTGGAGGCGCCCCGGAAAAGCGGGGCCATGCTGACGGCCAACCTGGCGGTGGATTATAACCGCGAAGTATTTGCGGTGCCCGGCCCCGTGGACCTGGATACCAGCCGGGGCTGCCACCACCTGCTGCGTGAGGGAGCACATCTGGTGGAAAGTATCGATGACGTCACCCGCGTACTGGGACTTCCCCCGCGACGGCCGGAGATGGATCCGCCGCGGGACATTCCCAGCGTGGCTGAGCTACCGGAGCCGCAGTCCGGAAGCGCGGCGCGGTGGATCATGGACCGGCTCGATCTGGAGGGTGTCTTCCGCGACTGGCTGCGGGAGCGCTGGCCCGGAACCGAGGAGGCCTGGCAGGAGGGTTTGCTGGCCCTGGAACTGGCGGGGTTGATCCGAAGGTTGCCCGGGGGGAGGCTAGCGCGTAGAATCTGGTCAGGATGACCAAAGCCCTCACCTGGAGTTTTAAGATGACCTCTCGGCCCCGGCAGTTGCTGGATTACAGTCTGCTGTATCTTCTTTTTCTTTTGGCCCGCCCTTTGCCCCGGAGCTTTTTGCTGGCCCTGGGCAGGGGGCTCGGCACCTTTGTCTGGAAAGTTGTCGGTTTCCGCCGCGAGGTGGTGCTGGATAATTTGCGGCACGCTTTCGGCAGTGAAATGGACGAGAGGGAAATCAACGACCTGGCCTACTCATTCTACAGGAATCTGGGCATGACCCTGATGGAGTTCCTGTCGCTTCCCGGATTGAAGAAGGACGATTTTCTGGAGCTCGTGGAAATCGAAGGCCAGGAATATTTTCAGGACATCGTGGCCGGAGGCAGCGGCGCCCTCCTGGTCTCCGGACATTTCGGCAACTGGGAAATGATGGGGGCCCGCGTGGCTGCCGAAGGCCAGAAGGTCAGTTTCATAGTCAAGGAACAGACGAACGCCCGGGTTGACCGGATTCAAAACGATATCAGGCACAGGTCGGGAATAGGGACTATCAGGTCGGGGGGAGCGTCGATCCGGGAAATGATCAAGGCACTGCGGAGCAAGGAACTGATCGGCCTGGTGGGTGACCAGGATGCCGGGCCCGAGGGATATTTCACCGAGTTCCTGGGCCGGCAGGCATCCGTTTTCCGGGGAACGGCCTATTTTGCCTGGAAACTCAAGGTTCCCATTATAACCGGTTTTATTTTCAGACAACCCGATGGGCGCCACAAATTGATGGTGGATCCGCCCTTCGCCGCCGAACCGGATTGGGACGAGGAAACGGCCGTTGCCCGCCTGACGGAAATCCATGTCCAAAGACTTGAAGCCGCCATCCGCAAGGCGCCCGAACAGTACTTCTGGCTGCATCGCCGCTGGAAGACCAGGCCCCCGGGGGAATAGGCGGGTCCTGCCGGTTCAACCCGTCTGGAAGCCGATGTTCTGGCTGGTGTCGGGTTGCCCGGCCAGTTTGATCTCACCATGATTCGTCTCAAACCGCTCAATGTTCACGGCCAGGGATTTCGCCAGGGCTTTGGCCGACTGGGGTGTCATGATGACCCGCGCGTGGACCTTGCTTTTGGGCATCCCCGGAACCAGTCGGGCAAAATCGAGTATGAACTCCGCGGGACTGTGGGAGATCAAAGTCAGGTTCGAATAGATGCCTTCCGCTTCCTTCTCGCCCAGATCGAGGGTGATCCGTTGCTGAGGATTCTTGTTTTCCATGGTATCTCCTTGAAAACGTGACCGGTACGGGCGGGCCTGGGATGGACAAATTGACACCCGGGATACAGGATGATAGCTTCCGGCGCATCGATCCCGGCTGACAGCGGACCGCCTGTCCCGCCGATGTCAAACCGTTTCCAACCAAAGAAGCGATCATGAGCCCGAAATACAAGGATATCATTGAGCGTATGTCCGGCCGCAGGCTGGCCGTCATCGGGGACAGCATGCTGGACCGGTTCCTGTGGGGGCGGGTCGACCGCATCAGTCCCGAAGCGCCCGTCCCGGTAGTCAGGCTCGAAAGCGAGACAACCAAACTGGGGGGAGCGGCCAATGTGGCGGCGAACATCTGCGCGCTGGGGGCCGACGCGGTCCTGTTCGGTCTGTGCGGTGTCGACGATGCCGCCATCCAGTTGAAGGACCTCCTCCAGGGGCGCGGTATCGACTCCGCCGGACTCCTGGAAACCAGGGATCGTCCCACCACCATCAAAACGCGGATACTGGCCCACAACCAACAGGTCGTTCGCACCGATCGCGAGGACGACAGCCCGGTCGCGGCCGACCTGGTGGAAATGCTGACGTCACGGCTGGCGAAGCTGGGCCCTTTCGACGGCATGGTCCTCAGCGACTATGGCAAAGGCCTGCTGACTCATGAGGCCCTGGCCGCGTTTATTGCCGCGGGCCGGGCAGCGGGTGTGCCGCTGGTCGTTGACCCGAAAAAAGGGGACTACTCCCAGTACAGGGGGGTGACCTCCCTCACACCGAACCAGAAGGAAGCCGAACAGGCGTGCGCCATGAGCATCACCGACGCGGCCAGCCTCAAGTCGGCCGGGGCCAAGCTCCTTGAAAGAACGGATGCCGAAGCCGTCCTGGTGACCCGGGGGGAACACGGCATGGCGTTGTTCGAAAAGGATGGCCCGGAAACCCATCTGGCCACCGAGGCAACCACGGTCTACGACGTAACCGGAGCGGGGGACACGGTCATCGCCGTCTATACCACCGCACTTTCCGCCGGGGCCGACTTCGCCGAAGCGGCTGACCTTGCCAACCACGCCGCCGGTCTGGCCGTTCGGGAACTGGGCACCGCCACGGTGACCACCGATGAACTGATCGCGGCGCTGAACGAAAAGGACCAGGACTGATGACCGATTTCGCGCGCGGAGAAATCCTGGCCCCCGGAAAGCTGGAGCAATGGTCGGAAGCCGTTCACGCCGCCGGTCGCACCATCGGTTTTACCAACGGCTGCTTCGACCTGATTCACAGCGGGCATCTGGCCAGTCTGACCCAGGCAGCCTCTCAGGCCGATGAACTGGTCGTTGCCCTCAATAGCGACGATACGGTCCGGCAGCTCAAAGGGTCGGGCAGGCCACTTTTACCGGCAGCTGACCGCGCTGCCTTAATTGCCGCCTTGCGGCCTGTTTCCGCGGTCACTATTTTTGCCGAGCCGACACCGCTGGAAGTCATTCTCCAGATCCGGCCCGATGTGCTCGTAAAGGGGTCCGAGTACAGTGAAGAGGATATCGTGGGCGCTGCCGAGGTCAAATCCTGGGGCGGCCGCGTTGTCCGTGTGCCAATGGTGCCCGGCTGGTCGACCTCGCAGATCATCGACGCGATCCGGCAATTGCCCTGATCCTCTCGGTGGTCACCCTGTCCAATCAAGCCCGTCCCGGGTTTCAAGGAGTCGTCATGAGCAGGATCAAGGTTATCATTCTCGGCGCAGCCGGCCGTGACTTTCACAATTTCAATTGCGTTTACCGGAACAACGAGTCCTACGAAGTCGTAGCTTTCACCGCCACCCAGATTCCTGATATTGACGGCAGGAAGTATCCCGCCGAACTGGCCGGGGACCTCTATCCCGCGGGAATTCCCATCGAGGCCGAAGACGATCTGATCGAAATGATCGGCAAGTACAATCCCGACATGTGCGTCATGTCCTACAGCGACCGTTCCTACCAACAGGTGATGAGCCTTGCTTCCATCGTCAACGCAGCGGGAGTGGACTTCACCATGCTGGGTGAAAACCATACGCAGATCAAGAGCACCAAGCCCGTGATCAGCGTGTGCGCCGTGCGGACGGGCTGCGGCAAGAGCCAGACCAGCCGCCGTATCTGTGAAATCCTGCGAGCGGCCGGTAAAAAGGTCGTCGCCATCCGCCACCCGATGCCCTACGGCGACCTGGTTGCCCAGAAGGTCCAGCGCTTTGCCGAACTCGCGGACCTTGAAAAACACAAGTGCACCATCGAGGAGATGGAGGAGTACGAACCTCACATCATGGCCGGCGGGGTCATCTACTCCGGCGTCGATTACGAGGCCATCCTGCGCGAAGCCGAGAAGGAAGCGGACATCATCCTGTGGGACGGCGGAAACAACGACACTCCGTTCTACCAGAGCGACCTGCACATCGTGGTGGCCGACCCGCACCGCCCCGGACATGAAATCGGCTATTTCCCCAGCGAAACCAACGTGCGCATGGCCGATGTCGTGATCATCAACAAGGTCGTCGAGGCCGAGTTCGAGAACATCGAGACAGTGCGCGACAACATCCGCGACATCAATCCCGACGCCGTGATCATCGACGCCGCCAGCCCGTTGACCCTCGAAGGTGACGTGGACCTGTTCGGCAAGAAGGTTCTGGTTGTGGAAGACGGCCCGACCCTGACCCACGGCGACATGACCTACGGCGCCGGCGTTGTGGCCGCCATGCGCATGGGCGCCGAAGAACTGGTTGATCCGCGGCCCTGGGCCACCGGGAAACTGGCTGAAACTTTCGAGCTTTACCCGGAGATCGGCACCCTTCTGCCCGCCATGGGCTACGGGGACGAACAGGTCGCCGACCTGGAGAAGACCATCAACGCCGTGGAATGCGACGCCGTTGTGATCGGTACTCCCATCGACCTGAGCCGGATCGTCAAGATCGACAAACCCACCGTTCGGGTTTCCTATGAACTCCAGGAAATCGGCACGCCGAACCTGGAACAATTGCTGGCCAAATTCATCGGCTAGTTGAATCGCATGTCGGCCGGCCGCGCGGGACGCGGTCGGCCGGTACACATTTCGGGAGGAATTACGTGAATATCCACGAGTATCAGGGCAAGGAGATCTTCACCGAGTTTGGTTTGCCGGTTCCCGGGGGAACGGCTGTCAAAACGGTGGACGATGCCGTAAAAAGTGCCCAGGAGTACGGCCTGCCTGTCATGGTCAAGTCCCAGGTGCTTATTGGGGGACGGGGCAAGGCCGGCGGCGTCAAGTTTTGTGAAACCATCGAGGACGTGAAGGAAAACGCCACCAATATCCTGGGGATGGACATCAAGGGGCACACCGTGCGCACAGTCCTGATCACCCCTGCGGTGGATATCGACAGCGAGTTCTACCTCGGAATGCTGATCGATCGGAACACCAAGCGGGTCATGCTGATGGCCAGCGCCGAGGGCGGCATCGATATCGAGACGGTGGCCAAGAACACGCCCGAGCTCATCTTCAAGCAGATCATCGATCCCCGTTTCGGGCTGCTCGACCACGAGGCCATGGACATGGGTATGCGTCTGGTTCCCGGTGATATCAAGAGGGCGCGCCAGTTGGCCTCGGCCATGCAGAAACTCTACGTGGCCTTCATCGAGTCGGACGCCAGCATGGCGGAGATCAATCCCTGGATCTTCACACCCGAGGGCGTCGGCCATGCCATCGACGCGAAGGTCAGCGTGGATGACAACGCGATGTACCGGCATCCCGATTACGAGGCCATGCGGGATCTCGAAGCCGAGGATCCCAGCGAACGCGCGGCCCGCGAAGCCGGTTTGAGCTTTGTGAAGCTGTCCGGTAACGTGGGATGTCTGGTCAACGGCGCAGGCCTGGCCATGGCCACCATGGACCTGGTCAAGTACTACGGCGGTCAGCCCGCCAACTTCCTGGATATCGGCGGCAGCTCGAACCCTGAAAAGGTCGTCAGCGCGCTGAACATCATCCTGGCCGACAAGGAAGTGAAGGCCATCCTGTTCAATATCTTCGGGGGCATTACCAGGTGCGACGACGTGGCCAATGGAATCATCGCGGCCACCAACTCGATGGATATCAATGTTCCCATCGTCGTGCGCCTCACCGGCACCAATGAAGCCGAAGGCCGCGCCCTGTTGGCCAAAACCGACCTGCTCACGGCTGACAATATGGATGACGTGGTCAAGAAAGCAATTGAACTGGCAGGCTGAAGCTCTTGGAATTGAGTTATTTACGGCGTCAGTGACGCCAGACGAGGAGATTTTTAACATGGCGATTTTTGTCGACGACTCAACCAAGGTTGTCGTTCAGGGGATCACCGGCCGGGATGGCGGATTTCA
>Ga0164313_10000255_pt1 | contig 40274 bp, 33 predicted proteins | sample GuaBasSedimGuay4_FD_113735 | JGI IMG/M metagenome (GOLD analysis project Ga0164313, IMG submission 113735) | Subseafloor sediment microbial communities from Guaymas Basin, Gulf of California, Mexico - Guay4, Core 4569-4, 0-3 cm | ecosystem: Environmental > Aquatic > Marine > Hydrothermal vents...
AGGAATTGCTAAAGGTTCAGGCATGATAAGACCGGATATGGCGACCATGCTTGCATTTATAGCTACGGATGCTGATATCGGAGAGAATCTTGTTCAGAGTATATTGACCGAGGCTGTTGAAGATTCGTTCAATTGTATTAATGTGGATGGTGATACTTCAACTAATGATGCCTGTTTTCTGGTTGCAACGGGGGAAAGTGATGTTGCTGAAATCAGCTCATTTGATGAAGGCACAGGATTACTATTCAGGAATGCACTTCAGGAAATATGTATTTATCTTGCACAGGCCATAGTTAGAGATGGTGAGGGTGCCAGCAAATTTATTACAATATCTGTTATGGATGGGGCATCAGTGGAAGAATCCAGGGAAGTCGCATTGACAGTGGCTAATTCTCCTCTGGTCAAGACAGCTTTTTTTGCCTCGGATCCAAACTGGGGAAGAATTCTTGCCGCTATCGGAAGAGCCCCGCTTCCCGATCTGGATATTGAAAAAATCTCTATCTCACTCAATGATGTAAAAATCGTCGAGTCAGGGAAAAGAGCAGAGATCTATACCGAGGCAGAAGGACAACGCGTCATGCAGCAGGAAGAGATAACAATCTCTATTTCCCTGGGCAGGGGAAATGCCAGCGCTATAATCTGGACCTGTGATCTTTCGCATGAGTATGTCCGTATTAATTCCGAATATCGTTCGTAAAATTCTTTATGAACCCTGATGTCTTGCATGTTGCAGTAGGCGTTATTAAAAACAACAACAATCAAGTACTACTGTCACGAAGGCCATCAAATGTTCATCAGGCTGATTTGTGGGAGTTTCCTGGAGGTAAACTGGAACCAGGAGAAACAGTCAGGCAGGCCTTATCCAGGGAATTAAATGAAGAACTCGGACTCACTGTAAAATCAGCAAAGCCATTGATCAGAATATATCATGACTATGATGAGCATTCTGTGCTGCTTGATGTATGGCAAATAGACTCATGGGACATGGGTTTGGTGGATTGCAGTGCTCAACAAGTTCAACAAGGACAGGAAGGTCAAAAAATAGAGTGGGTCGATATTTCGAGTCTAGGTGCTCGTGATTTTCCAGCAGCAAACAGGGCCATCATTAAGGCGGTACGGCTACCTGATTTTTATTTGATCTGTCCTGAACCTGAGGCTGATACCAGGAAGTACATCAATAATTTCAGGGCATGTATCTCTGCAGGTGTTCGTTTATTTCAGCTTAGATTTGGTCAACAAGCACACTATGACAGGCATGAAGCACTAATCACCGAGCTTCTTGAATTGTGCAAGACCAGCAATTCACGATTATTGATTAATAGTTCGCCTGAGTATGCAGTTAAGATAGGTGCTCATGGTGTCCATCTGAACAGCACGAGATTGATGGAGTTTTATGAACGGCCACTTGATAAAAAATTTCTGGTCTCTGCATCATGCCATGATGCTATCGAGTTGGAACATGCATCTAAGATAGATGTTGATTTTGCGGTGTTATCACCGGTAAATAAAACCAGCAGTCATGCATCTGCAGTGCCATTGGGCTGGGGTAAATTTAATGATCTTGTAGAGCCGGTATGTGTTCCAGTCTATGCCCTTGGCGGTATGTGCGCTGAAGATATGAAAAAATCTCGTGAATCTGGTGCCCAGGGAGTTTCTGTTCTTAGTGGTATCTGGAACTATGATGATGTAGAAAAAGCAGTGAATGAATATTTAAAGGATGATTCCTGTACTTAAGGGTTTCTCAATGCTTTATGCTGGATTCATCCTCCAGGTATTGTGATTCTTGAGAATTTTCTTCTGAGTTTATTGCATACTTACCTTCAATCCATTCACCAAGGTCAATCAGCTTGCAGCGATGACTGCAAAATGGGCGATACTCATTTTTCGGTGAATATTCAGTTGCTTTTCCACACTCAGGACATTCGATTGATTTCTTCATAAAATGCAACAGTGTAGTTCGAATTCTACAGCATCATCGGTTTGAACCGGTCTGGATGAAGTTGAAGATTGCTCCATAAAACGTATGGTGAAGCGATGCTTGCCACCACTTATCTCAGGAAAATAGTTACAGTCATCAGGCAGGAAAACACGAATTAACTGACAGGGTAGTTTTGATTCAATGGGTTGTTGGTAGAACCCTGACTCGGCATTTTCAATAACAGGTGTTGTGCTATTCCTCAACATAAGCAAAGCGATGGTCAGAGATTCCTGTATCACTAAAAAATCCTGTTTCCAGTTATTCAGATCATCATGTCTGGATTGTGCTGGTTTGTGTAGCCAGTGATGAAAGGCAGGGAGATCAAAATTACAGGTTCCGCCTGGTATAGAAACCCTTTGTTTTATGGAAGTAATTAATTCATCATTTTTCAGGCTTTGACCGGGTTGAAACTCACTATCTCGCAGAGTATTAAGGTAATCGTTAATATTGCTTAAAATATCATTTAGTCTTTGATGATCTACATTTGGATTATTTTTTAATACGTCCAAAGTGATCGTGTGTTTCTCCAGTTCCTTGATTAAATCACTTTTCAGGTCAGAGCGTGTGATTAGATCGAGGATTTCCAACAAGTATGAAATCGCTATTCTACTGTCCCATTGGCTATCCTGTGGTAGATGATGATCTGCAATATTAAACAAATGCTCGAGGCGCAGAAAACTCCGCACACGTTCATTTAATGGTTGCTCATATATGACTCTTTTTTCCAAGTAGATAACCAGCTATAGGTGGATGTAATTGTTAATTGTCCTGTACTTGTGCGATGCAAGCAACAAATCCAGGTTAAATATTTGAGTAAAACTCGTGCAGCTCATAGATTTTCTTGCGTAGATCATTAATATCACCATTATTGTCCACAATATCATCAGCAGCCGACAGACGGTCCTTTCGGGATATCTGGGAATCAATAATCGCATTAATATCATTCTTGTCTGTTTTGTCTCTATTCGACGCACGCTCTAATTGTTGTTCCCTGGGGACGTCGATTACCAGAATTCTGTCGACAGTTTTAGAGGCACCGGTCTCTAACAGTAGAGGTATGGATATGATGCAATATCTGGAATTTATATTTTCGACCTGGGCAGAGATTTCCTTGTAGACAACCGGATGCAATATATTCTCCAGCTTTTTACGATCAAGGTTATTTGCAAATACTTTATCACGTATTATTTTTCTATCTAGAGTTCCATCATTCGAGATTACTTCTTCTCCAAATATCCTGATTATTTCTTCAAGTGCAGGCATGCCCGGTTTCACCAGCTCATGTGCGATTATATCTGCATCGATGACAGGGACACCAAGCTCAGTGAATATTTCACATGCAGTTGTTTTTCCACTGCCAATGCCACCTGTCAAACCAATTCTTAAGACCATAGTACTTATCGGACTAGAAACTGCCTAGATAGAGACTCGTTAACTGATCGCCCCAGATTAACGCAATCCATCCTGCGATGGCAAGATAGGGCCCAAAGGGGAAAGCAGCGGCTTTGTCCCGGCCTTTAAAAATGATCATTGCGATACCGATCACCGTTGCGGTAATTGAAGACAATAAGATAATCAGTGGTAAATATTGCCACCCAAGCCATGCGCCTAAAAGCGCCAAAAGTTTAAAATCACCGTAACCCATGCCTTCTTTGCCAGTGGCTGCCTTGAAGGTGATAAATATAATCCATAGAATTCCGTAACCAAGCATTGCTCCGATAAGGCTGGAATAGATGTCGGTGAAAATACCAAAAATATTACAGGCCAGTCCTAACCACAAAAATGGCAGTGTTATATCATCCGGTAATAAGGAGTGTTCCAGATCGATTATACTCAGACTAATAAGAGCCCATGTTAAAAACACAGCACCCAGAGTTTGCAGGCTGAAGCCAAAGTGCCATGCTACATAGGCAGTCATCAAGCCCGTAACAATTTCAATGATTGGATATTGAGGAGAAATCTTTACCTTACACGAGCTGCAACGACCCTTGAGAAAAAGATAGCTTATGACGGGTATATTCTCCAGAGCAGTTATTTTATGCTTACAGGCAGGGCAGGTTGACCTTGGTAAGGTTAAATTAAATTTCTCCTGCTCTGTTACATCTTTATTCTTTATATCCAGCAATTCGCAACATTGCTCACGCCAGTCTCGTTGCATCATTATTGGCAATCGATAGATGACTACATTCAGGAAACTGCCGATGCACATACCAAGTAATGTCATAGCGAAGACAAAAAAAACGGGCTGAGATTGGAAAACTTGTATGATTAACATAGCGATGTTCGTTGATAGTAGTTGATCCGGGCAGATGCATTGCTCACCATGAGTGACGCTCTACAGAATGAGAATGTTGGGTTAATCTCTTTGCTGCTGCCTGAGGTCTATACCACAGCACCCATCTTGAATATCGGCAGATACATGCCAATAACGATACCACCAATGACAACACCGAGAAATGCCATGATGGCTGGCTCGAGTAAACTTGTCAGTGCTTCAACGGCATCATCAACTTCCTGCTCATACCAGTCCGCAACTTTACCAAGCATGGTATCAATTGAACCTGATTCCTCACCAATAGCGACCATTTGGATGACCATATTTGGAAAAAGACCAGTCTCACGCATACTGGCCTGGAGTTGGGTGCCAGTGGAAATTTCGTCTCTAATCTTTATACATGCGTCATAAAAAATGATGTTACCACAGGCTCCTGCAACGGAGTTCATTGACTCAACCAGAGGAGTACCAGCTGCAAACATAGTCTCCAGGGTACGGGCAAAACGGGCAATGGCTGATTTTTCCAGGACATTTCCAATGATGGGAATTTTGAGTGACATCCTGTCAAGAAAATGAGCGAATGGGATGGATCTTTTATGCAGTTCCAGAAACGCAAATACTGTACCAATAATAGCCGCAAACATGGCCCACCACCATTGGACAAAAAAATTGGACATATCGATAAGCATCTGTGTAAGTGCCGGGAGATCTGCTCCAAAACTTCCGAATAATTCACTGAATTGAGGTATTACGAAGATCATAAGAATAGTCACAACAATGCCCGCAACGACAATAACGGCGGCTGGATAAAACAAAGCAGCTTTAATCTTTGATTTTAAATACTCTGTTTTTTCCATATAGGTGGCGAGTTTATGCAAAATGGCTTCGAGAATACCTGCATGCTCGCCTGCTTCGACCAGGTTGCAATAGAGTTCATTGAATTGTAGAGGTCTTTTCCTTAACGATTCTGTAAGACTATTACCTGCCTCGACATCGGCCTTAACCCCTAAGATCAGATCCTGCATCCTTGCATTTTCATGCCCTCTACCAATGATCTCAAAAGATTGAACCAGAGGTACGCCAGACGACATCATGGTGGCTAACTGACGGCTGAATATTGTAATGTCCTTGGGTGTTATTTTTTTACCACCACCACCACCAAGAAGTGATTTTGGTTTTTTCTTCACTTTCAGTGGATTAATTCCCTGTCGGCGAAGTTGAGCCTTTACCAAGGCATCACTTTTACCACTCATTTCGCCCTTAACAAGTTTCCCCTGTTTATCTTTGCCTTCCCATACGAACATTACCGCTTGTTTTGCTGCTGCCATGGTTGTTCCCTTATTCGACGGTTACTCGGTTGACTTCAGTGAGACTGGTAACACCCTGTCTGGCCTTTGCCAGGCCTGATTTGCGTATATCCCAGACGCCTTCTTCTGCAGCTTGATCGGCGAGTTGTACTGCATTAGCACCCTCGATAATCAATCTTTTCATTGCATCAGAGATAGGCATGACCTGGTAGATGCCCGCCCGACCTTTGTAACCACTGGGACAATCATCACCACCATCACCTGGTTCATATAATGTGAATCCCTCTTTGATTTCTTCTTCCGTGTAACCTTCATCCAATAACACTTCCTTGGGTAGTTCCACGGCTTTCTTATAGTCCGGGTGTACTCTTCGTAGCAGGCGCTGTGCGGTAATCAGGTTGATACTGGTGGCAACGGCAAAGGCCTGGATGCCCATATCCTGTAATCGTGTCAATGTTTGCGGCGCATCATTGGTATGTAATGTAGACATGACCATATGGCCGGTTTGGGCGGCCTTGACTGCAATACCTGCTGTGCCGAGATCACGAATTTCTCCGACAAGAATAATATCCGGATCCTGGCGTAAAAAGGCTTTTAAAGCCTTTTCAAAGGTCATGCCTGTTTTCTCGTCGATCTGTACCTGGTTGACACCGGGTAAGTTAATTTCGACGGGATCTTCTGCGGTGGAGATATTGATGTCCACCTGGTTGAGGATGTTGATGCCTGTATACAATGACACGGTCTTGCCACTACCCGTTGGGCCGGTAACCAGAAACATGCCATAAGGTTTGTGCAAGTTCTCCAGAAAGACCTCTTTCTGTGCATCTTCATAACCTAACTGGTCAATCTGCAGGGCTGCAGCATCCGAGTCCAGAATACGCATTACGATCTTTTCGCCAAACAATGTCGGGCAGGTGCTCACACGAAAATCAATGGACTTGGACTTGGATAACTTCAGCTTGATACGACCGTCCTGAGGTACGCGCCGCTCGGAGACATCCATTCGCGACATGACCTTGATACGCGCTGCAATCTTTCTAGTCAGTGCCAGCGGGGGTTTGGCAACCTCCTCCAATACACCATCGATACGGAAGCGCACGCGATAGAATTTTTCATAAGGTTCAAAGTGCAGGTCAGATCCGCCTTTTTTGATGGCATCGAGCAAAACCTTGTTTACAAATCGGACAACAGGGGCATCGTCAACTTCTGAATCATCATCATCAGCCTTATCTCCGTCCTCTGCAACTTCGAGGCCATCCAGATCGTCCAGATCATCATCATCCATATCATCCAGGCCACCATCAGCGTCATCCAGTGCACTTTCAATGGCCTTGGCGAGTTTGCCTTCTTCGACCAGGACGGCTTCGGTATTCATACTGACTGCAAACTTTATTTCGTCGAGTGCCAGCAGATTGGTAGGGTCAGAGACCGCCAGATAAAGACGTTTGCCGCGCTTGAATATTGGTAGTGCGTGATGTTTCTGCACAAGGTCTTCTTTGACCAACTTGGTGATATCAGGATCAATCTCGATACTTTTTATGTCAAGCAGAGGAACACCAAACTCCTGAGATGCAGCGAGAGCGATTTTGTCACCAGGGACGATATCATTCTCAACCAGATACGATACCAGAGGGGTCTTCTTTTTGAGGGCATCCTGATGTGCTTTTTCCGCTGCTTCTTGCTCAAGTAAACCATCAAGTACCAGCTTACGCGCAAGACCACTTAAATGAATCTTTGTTGTTGTCACGGCCATATTCTGATTTTCAGCTTGTTTCAAAGGATTGACGCCTAAATATTAGATTATATTGAGAAAATAACCAACAGTTTTGATGATTTTTCTCTACAAAAATCTGTAGGAATACTGATATTTGAGAACTAAAACCAGAGAATTCGAAATTTACTGAAATCAGGTTTACAGTTTATTCATTAATTTATCGCGATGCAGCAAAATATATAAGCTTGCTTATTATATTACGGGAGATTAAACACTGAATACTAAATCGCCTTTCTTCGTATCGATTTTAATAGTTTCACCAGCAGCATAGTTGCCTGACAATATTTCCTTTGCCAGGGGTGTTTCCAGTTGGTTCTGTATCACTCTTTTTAGAGGCCTTGCGCCATACACAGGATCAAATCCGGCATTACCCAGTAGATCCAGAGCGGCAGGTGATATTTGTAACTGGAAATCTAGTTCCTGCAGACGTTTTCTAAGGTGGTTTATCTGGATATCGGCAATTTCCCTGACTTCTTCTTTCTGCAGTGCATGAAAGACGACGATATCATCGATACGATTAATAAATTCTGGTCTGAAGTGTCCGGAGACGATATTCAGAACAGTCGTCTTCATATCTTCATATTTATCACTCTCACTATCAGCTGTTGATGACAGGGCCTGAATCTCTGCCGAACCCAGATTTGATGTCATGACGATCACTGTATTACGAAAATCGACCGTTCGTCCCTGCCCATCCGTCAAACGTCCATCATCGAGCACCTGTAACAACACGTTAAAAACATCAGGATGCGCCTTTTCTACCTCATCGAGCAAGACCAGGCTATAGGGTCTGCGCCTGATTGCCTCCGTAAGATAGCCTCCCTGTTCATAGCCCACGTACCCCGGAGGTGCGCCTATGAGTCTCGCGACGGCATGCTTTTCCATATATTCAGACATATCGATACGTATCAGCGCCTCTTCAGTATCAAACAGAAATTCCGCCAGTGTTTTACAGAGCTCAGTCTTGCCTACGCCGGTAGGCCCCAGGAACATAAAACTACCGTTGGGGCGATCTGGATCTGCCAATCCAGCCCGTGAACGCCTGATGGCATCTGAGACCGAGGCAATGGCCTCATTCTGACCAATGACTCGCTGGTGTAAAAAGTCTTCCATGTGTAGAAGTTTTTCTTTTTCACCTTCCAGCATTCTGGAAACCGGTATGCCCGTCCATTTAGAGACAACCTCTGCAATTTCATTTTCAGTCACTTTATTACGCAACAATTGTGTACTCTGAACCTCAGATTGTTCCAGCTGTTCAAGTTCTTTTTCCAGTTCAGGGATAATTCCATATTGAAGTTCTGACAGGCGACTAAGATCACCAGCACGCCTGGCAGTCTCGAATTCCATGCGCGCACGCTCCAGTTTTTCCTTGCTCTGGTGTGATCCCTGCAAGGCAGCCTTTTCTGAAAGCCAGATCTCTTCCAGATCCGCGTATTCTCTTTCAATATTATCAATATCCTGCTCAAGAACCTTGAGACGATTTTTTGTTGCCTCATCCGTTTCTTTCTTCAGGGCCTCTCGCTCAATCTTCATCTGGATAAGACGCCTTTCAAGACGATCCATGGATTCGGGTTTGGAGTCTATCTCTATACTGATGCGGCTTGCTGCTTCATCGATCAGATCGATGGCCTTGTCCGGGAGTTGCCTGTCGGTGATATATCGATGGGAGAGTTTTGTCGCGGCGATGATCGCCGGATCTGTAATTTGAACATTGTGATGAACCTCGTAACGTTCTTTCAAGCCGCGCAAGATAGCAATGGTGTCCTCTAGACTGGGTTCATTTACCAGGACTTTCTGAAAACGTCTCTCCAGGGCCGCGTCCTTTTCAATGTTTTCTCTAAATTCGTTCAGTGTGGTGGCACCAATGCAATGTAATTCACCACGAGCAAGTGCCGGTTTCAGCATATTTCCCGCGTCCATTGAACCTTCAGCCTTGCCGGCACCGACCATGGTATGGACTTCATCGATAAACAAAATGATTTGGCCTTCCTGTTTTGCCAGGTCATTGAGGACAGCCTTAAGGCGTTCTTCAAATTCTCCACGGAATTTCGCCCCAGCGATTAAGGCACCCATGTCCAGAGAAAGCAGGCGCTTGTTCTTCATGGCTTCAGGGACTTCTGCATTAATAATTCTTTGGGCAAGACCTTCGACAATGGCTGTTTTACCGACCCCCGGCTCACCAATTAATACGGGATTGTTCTTGGTGCGTCTTTGCAGTACCTGTATTGTGCGTCTGATCTCTTCATCCCTGCCGATAACAGGATCAAGCTTACCTTGCTCGGCACGCTCGGTGAGGTCAATGGTATATTTTTCCAGGGCCTGACGGTTCTCCTCGGCATTAGGATCATCTATGTTTTGTCCATCACGAATATCATTAATCGCATTTTCAATACTTTGTTTGTTGGCCCCACAGGATTGCATCAGTCTGCCTAGCTCACCCTTGTCTTCAATGGCGGCCAGGGCAAACAACTCACTCGAAATATATTGATCATTTCTCTGCTGGGCGTACTTGTCTGTCAGGTTTAATAAACGATCCAGATCTTTGGAGATATGAACTTCTCCTCCCGCGCCACTTACCTGTGGTAGTTTCTCCAGGGCATTACCAAGTTGCGAGCGCAACAGATTGGTGTTCATACCTGATGTATTTAATATATGCCTGAGGCTACCACCCTCCTGATCCAGCAAGGCGGTCATGAGATGAATGGGTTCGATAAACTGTTGATCCCGCCCAAGAGCCAGGCTCTGGGCATCAGCCAGCGCCATTTGAAATTTTGAAGTTAATTTATCAACACGCATTAAAATTTTCCTCTGAATCGTAAAGTCTTATCTATAAGTGAGGGCAGAAACAAAGAATTCAAGCTGGATTCTCGAAGTGTAGATCGCGAAGTGTATTTCGCTGGTAATCAATCAAAAAAGAGAGCTTATGTTTTCCATTACCTTCTCCCGACATACGAGATACAAAACACAAATTCCTTGATCTAATACACGCCAATATCGAGGTAAGAACGCGAGATCTTGGAGACTGCAACCACATAGGAAGCTGTGCGAAAATCATTTATCTTTTTATTGGATTCCTTGGCCTGGCTGATCTGTTGGTAGGCAAGCCGCATGGTATCATCAAGGCCTGAACGTACCAGATCCAGCTCGTCAGCACCGCGTACAATCTCCGCTTCAAGCCAATCCGGGACATCATTACCAGTCATTGCTTCAATGGCACTGATCACATGACGACCACGCATTTCGTCATAACGTCGCTCCATCCGGCCAAAACGGATATGTGAAAGATTACGTATCCATTCAAAATAAGAAACGGTAACACCGCCTGCATTGACATAGGCATCAGGCAAGATGGTGATACCGCGTTTATTGAGTATTTCATCTGCTTCAAAAGTGACAGGTCCATTAGCCGCTTCACAGATAAGGTTGGCCTTAATATTTTCGGCGTTATTTACCGTGATCTGGGATTCCAATGCGGCAGGGATCAAAATATCACAATTTAACTCCAGTGCTTTCAATCCATCTTCTGAATAGCTTGCATCAGGAAAACCATGAACATTTCCATCGTTTTCATTCATGTATTGTCGGACATGTTCAACACTTAGTCCGTCATCATTAATCAGGACACCATCCCGTTCAATGATGGCAATAATTTTTGCCTCATCTTCTTCTTCCAGTAATTTTGCTGCGTGATAACCAACATTGCCCAGACCCTGTATGACGATGCGCATATCACCCAGGCCACCTTTGATACCTGCTGCCTTCAGATCAGCAGGATGGCGGAAAAACTCACGCAAGGCATAAACAACACCGCGACCCGTTGCCTCTGTGCGACCTTGTATTCCTCCATGATGCACAGGTTTACCAGTAACGCAGCCCTGGTAATCGATGTCTTCAGGATGAAGCTGTTTGTAGGTATCCATAATCCAGGCCATTTCCCTTGCCCCGGTACCTACATCCGGTGCCGGGACATTAGTCGCCGGACTTAGAAACCCTTTGCGCACCAGTTCGCGAGTGAAGCGCCGGGTAATAAGGTGCATTTCGTCCCGGCTGTAATCCCGTGGGTCAATCAATAATCCACCTTTCGAACCACCAAAAGGGACATCGACAATGGCGCATTTATAGGTCATAAGAGCTGCCAATGCTTCTACTTCATCCTGGTTTACGATATGCGCAAATCGTATTCCCCCTTTTGCAGGTAAGCGATGTGTACTGTGCGTAGCACGCCAACCTGTGAAAACTTTAATTTTATTCTTAATGGTGACAGGAAACTGGATCTGAAGTACGGCATCACAGGATTTAATGGCATTGGCTACACCTGGATCGGTGCCGAGCGCCTTAAATGCTCGATCCACCATATGATCGACACTTTCACTAAAGGTAAAACGAGATTTTTTAGTAGTCATGAAGATTCCCTGTTTAGCTTGTTTATGTTATTCCGAAAACCAGTTGTTCAATTCCATTCCTCAAGCTTAGTTCATGCTGGATTAACTATCTATCCAGATCAGGCTTGCTGTACGTCCAGTAGTTCCATCCCGACGATGGGAAAAAAAACGGGTTTGCTCAGAATACGTACAATAAGGGCTGGTAGAAATATGCCCTACCTGCAAAGTAGTCAATTGCTTGTTTACCAGTTGTTTTAGATCCATCAACCAATGTTCCGCACCTGTTTCAATAAAACATTCTTCAGCACCCGCAAAGACTTTCCCGGCAGCATGGTAAACAGTTGTATCTATTTCATAGTGAGCCGCACTGATACAAGGTCCAAGCCAGGCCATAATATTCTTATTAGGACAGGTAAATTTTTCAAGTGCGACAGAAATGATATTTTTGCTAAATCCTCGCCAACCAACATGTACCGCCGCAATCTGTGTCCCTTCATTATTACACAATAATAGAGGTAGACAGTCTGCGGTCATAACAGCACATACTTTATTTGCCTCTGTCGCGTAACTCCCATCTGCGGTGTTAATTATTGTTTCTGAATTTTCCTGCGAATCCAGACGAATAATATTATTTCCATGTTCCTGATTAAGCCAGACAGGTTCTGCGGGTAACTTCAATTCCCTGGCAAGTCGTTCCCTGTTCCTCAAAACACAGCCTTGCTCATCGTTTACATGCATTCCGAGATTGAACTGATCATAGGGAGGTTTACTGACCCCACCGGAACGCAGGGTGCTTCCAGCATGAATATGAGGAGGCGCGGGCCAGTCTGCCGCAAGCCAGGCCAGCTCATTTGGATTATTTCTCATTGCTGTTTTGCATCTAGTTCAAGTGCATCGATAAGTTTTGTCATATCTTCGGGAACAGGCGCTTTCCATGTCATTGATTCATCATTCTGTGGATGTAACAGTTGAATCGCGCGTGCATGCAGGGCCTGTCTCGGAAAGGAAGTAACGATGCTGGCAAGCTTCGGATCCATTCCTTTCACCAGTTGTTTCTTGGTGCCATACACAGGATCACCAACGATAGGGTAGTGACACCATGTCATATGCACACGGATCTGATGCGTCCTGCCGGTCTCCAGGTTGACCTGCAACTGTGTGTGATGTCTGTATTTTTTAATAATCCGGTAATGTGTGGTTGCTGTTCGACCATTTTTCACGACTGCCATCCTGGTGCGATGCTTTGGGTGTCTACCTATGGGTTGGTCGATAGTGCCCCCCGCAGTCATGATGCCACTGACAATCGTTACATATTCGCGGTGCATTTCACGTGCCTGTAGCTGTTTAACCAGGGAGGTATGGCTCTGTAGTGTACGTGCAATCACCAACAAACCGGAGGTATCTTTATCCAGTCGGTGAACGATTCCTGCACGGGGTAGCTGTTCGAGTTTTTGGTCATGGTGTAACAGGGCATTCATCAGTGTGTGTTGTGGGTTACCAGCGCCAGGATGGACTATCAAGCCTGCGGGTTTATTAATAACGATTAAATCTTCATCTTCAAAGACGATATCCAGGGGGATATTTTCCGGGGCGGCAGAAACCTGGGCTTCGATTTCTGCCTGTATCTCGACCTGTTCGCCGCCCTGAATCTTGTCGCGTGGTCGCATGGTTTTTTTATCAATTAGAACATAACCCTCACGTATCCAGCCCTGTAATCTGGCGCGAGAATGCTCAGGCAAAAGTATCGCCAATGCCTGATCGAGACGTTTTCCTGACATCTCATCAGGAATGACAGTATTAATTTTTATATGTTCATTCATCGTTGCTTGGGTAATAGGTTAATTCTGCAAGGTACATTATGTAGTAAACTCACCGAGATTAACGTTAATATTTGCCCTGAAAACCTGCTTCAAAATTTTGCCCTGGCTGACAGATTAAGATAATCTTGAGCGTATGAAAAAAATTATTATATCTTTCCTTATTATTGTACTTTCGGGCTGCTCGTACTTTCAGGATAAAGGTGATGAAACAGAGCTATGGCCTGCAGAAAGATTGTATGCAGAAGCACGGGGTGAGCTTGATTCTGGTAGTTATGAGAGAGCAGTGGAGCTGTATGAAAAGCTGGAGGCCAGATTTCCATTTGGTACTTTTGGCCAACAGGCAATTCTGGATTTGGCTTATGCCTATTTCAAGAATGATGAACCTGATGCAGCAGTGTCAACTGCGGAGCGTTTCATCAAACTTTACCCGCAAAATGCCCACGTTGATTATGCTTATTACTTAAAGGGCCTGGCAAATATGCAACGTGGTAAAGGTATTACTGAAAGGTTTCTGCCACTTGATGAGTCACAACGAGATTCTGCTTCAGCTTTGTGGGCATTTGAGGATTTTTCTGATTTGGTATATCGCTATCCGGATAGTCAATACGCCGCGGATGCCAAGCTAAGGATGAAGCATCTGAGAAATGTTCTGGCGGAACATGAGGTTCATGTCGCGCGATACTATATGCGGCGGGGTGCATATATTGCAGCGGCCAATCGGGCCAGATATGTAATTGAGAAGTATGCGCGTACACCTTCAATACCTGATGCGTTGGTAATTATGGCCAAAGCCTACAAGATACTGGAGCTTGATGAATTATCTGAAGATGCTTTGCGTGTTCTTGAACTGAATTACCCGAACACCCCCGGGATTTATGACGTACGAGCAATAACTCTTCAATAAAATCCTTGCCTCTAGACTTCTTTGTAAGCTGAAGTGATAGGGTATCTTCGATCACGACCGAACGCACGTTTGCTGATCCTTACACCAGGGGCAGCTTGACGACGTTTGTATTCATTATGGTCGACCATCGAAACAACCTGTTTTACGATTTCAGCATCAAATCCTGATTCGATAATTTCAGCAGGACTCTGATCCAGCTCTATATATCTTTCCAGTACAGGGTCAAGGGTTGCATAAGGTGGTAGAGAATCTTCGTCTTTTTGATCTTCCCTGAGTTCTGCGCTGGGAGGACGATCAATGACACGTTGAGGAATAACCTGTTGTTTCTTATTTCTCCATTTTGCCAGATCAAAAACCATTACCTTGGGAATGTCTTTTAAAGGGGCAAAACCACCAGCCATATCTCCGTAAAGCGTGGCATAGCCGACTGACATTTCACTTTTATTACCCGTGGTGAGTACCAGTTTTCCAGTCTTGTTAGAGATGGCCATGAGTAATATACCGCGGCATCTGGCCTGAATATTCTCTTCCGTTGTATCTGCAGGTTCGTTTGCAAAGCGTTCATGAAGGAGATTGTTGAATGCCGAAAATGCCTCACCAATAGGGATAATACTGAACTTTACCTCAAGGGTTTCTGCCTGAGTTTGTGCATCTTCATTGCTCATAGATGCCGTATATTGCGAAGGCATTATTAGCACCTCGACATTTTCGGCACCTAATGCATCAACAGCGATGGCAAGGGTCAATGCGGAATCAATCCCGCCTGATAGACCTATAACTGCGCCAGTGAAACCATTTTTCTGTACATAGTCCTTTACACCCAGGACCAGTGCATTGTAGATACTTTCTTTTTCAGATAATGCAGAGTAAGTGTAATTATCTGCAACAGAGAATCTTTCATCATCTGTTTCTGAATATCTTATAAGATAAAGATCTTCTGTAAATTGTGGTGCCCGGAAAACAATCTTTCCTTTATTGTTTATAGCCATTGAGTCTCCGTCAAACACAAGTTCATCCTGGCCACCAACAAGGTTAGTGTAGATGATATCCAGACCTGATTCTTGCACACGTAATTTGAGGAGGTTTTCCCTTACCCGTGCTTTTCCGGAGTGATATGGCGATGCATTAATATTGATCATCAGTTTTGCCCCCGCATCCCTTGCCTTCTGACAGGATCTTTCTTCCCATATGTCTTCACAAATACTTAATGCAACAGGAACACCATGAAGATCGAAAATTACCACCTCATTTCCGGGTTCAAAATATCTTTTCTCATCGAAGACACCATAATTTGGTAACAGATGTTTATGATAGGTCTCTTTTATTTTCCCATCCCGAATGAGGCTACAGCTATTGTACAGTTTGTCTTCTGACAACAAAGGGTAGCTAATGATGACATCAATCCCATGCGCCACTTTGCATATATCTTTTAATGATTTTCTGACTTGCGAGTGCAGGGCCGGTCTGAGTAATAAATCTTCAGGCGGGTATGATGTAATTGCCAATTCAGGAAATATAATAATATCTGCCTGATATTGTTCTTTTGCCAGGCAAATATTTTTAATAATCTTAAGCGTATTTTTCTCAATACCTCCTACACATAAATTGATCTGTGCAAGCGCAATCTGAATATCTTTGTTGGCCATTAGTTTGAGGACCCGGTTTTAATATAATGCTGTGTCTATGGTACACAATTCTGCTAAAAATAATATCAATGTGCGAAGACTTATACTGTAGCTGGCAACGATAATCTACGATACTTGCATAAGGTATAGTGTTCTGTCTGTATTATCTATTGGCTGTTTCTCTAAAATCTTAAAATATTGAGAAAAGATAAGTTCGAAGTTATTAACATCATAATTATTAAAAATATCATTTCTATTTCTAAGTAATTTTTTAACCTGGCTATCTGATTTAGGAACAAATTCAATAATAAGTGTAAAAGTTATTTCTGATAAGAATTTTGCAATCATATCCAGTGGTAAATTGTTAGAGATAGCCAGGTGGTGAATTAAACCCAGAGCCAGAGTTACATCAACAGGACCCCTTTCTTTAAAAGAAAAGCGTTCTTTATTGTTCCAGCCAATCGCTGGAGCAGGGTTTGTTAAATCCAGTAACAACGGATATATATTGGTTGTTTTAGAATCAATTACTGTCCTGTAATTTTGTTCTACACAAGCGGGGTCGATATCCCATGCACAAACGTACTCACTATTTTTCGCCACTAAGCTGCTAAATGTACCGTTATTGGCACCTAAATCCCAAACTGACTGGAAACTCAACATATCCAGAAATTCTTTTACAATGTCTTTCTTTAAGGACATGCTTTCATCAGTATAATTATTATTGGTGTCATAATAATTGTGCCATTCAGTGCCTACAGGTTCCCATTTTAGTTTTAAAACAGCTGTCTTCAGACTGTCGATGATGGCGTGGAATGATCTAATGGAGAATGAACCTTTAAGCTGATTTCCATCAATTTCTTTAGATGCATTTTTAGATTGTGTTCTCGCATGTAAATGGATGTGAATTGCTAAAGAAAAATTGAGTCTTGTTGTCAAAGGAAGTAGTTTGCTTGCCAGTTCCAAAGGTATTCCATCTATGTTTGTTTTAAATAACTGATTAAGTGAAATATCCGTTTTTGCCATTAATGCCAATGGCGCCAGAAAATGTTGGCAGAATTGTCTGTATGCAATCCAGGGTTGTCCTGGGCTTAGTTTTTCGAATGACAATGTATCTATAAAAACTGGTTTTCCCTGGTACAACTGGACATTGTATGCACTGGCATCCTTTAGTGACAAACCCATAGAAAGAGCTTTTTTCTGTATATCCAGGGTTAATAATGCGGCTTCTTTAAGCTGACTAAAAGACCATTCGTAGGGATAGGCGATAAGGGGTAACTCAACGGGTTTTATCACGATAAATCCATCGCTGTCTAAACAATCAACAGCAACTTCCTCATGTGGAATCAGTAGCCCATGTTTAATAAGTTCATCATATAAACCAGAGTTTTTGGCATAATCATAATTCTCTTTATAGCTATGATTAATTTGTCTGTACAGGAAAGCGTCTTTCCTGAAAAGAAAGCCCGAGGGGTCCCGGAATGAGCAGTCCAGTTTTTTGCTCACTTATTCACAAACATTTCTATTTTGGGAGGAAAGCTAGTCTTGATCAGGTAAGTCATCATCATCTTGAGTATTTTCTGATTCAGTCTCTATGCCAAATAGTTGAGCTGCAAAAATCTTTAATCTGTACCAGTAAAGCTTAATGGTATACATAGCGCCTATTATTCCTGCTATTAACATTTGCAAGATAAGACTGCCAGTTCCCGGATCCAGATATGCAGTGGCAGATTGGGAATAGCACAAGCAGCCAAATAAAATTGTCAGTAACTGAAATAATTTCATTTCATTCACCCTCTATATTATTCAGGAGGATAGAAAATATTTTCCGGTTTCCATTCGACCTCATAATGGCTTCCCTTGATGCTGAATTCATGTATAGGGCCTGTATAAACCTGTTGATGAGCATTTTTCTGATAATCATAATAACGAAAATAACGTTTTCTATTATCACCTGGATTTATCTTCTCTAGTGACTGGGATTTAAAATGTGTGTCCCAATTCATAATATCACTGATAGTGGCTGGTATATCAAGCAATGATGCCTGAACGTCAGATACTCTGAAATCCGCGTTATCATTCGGCTTTTTTATAGCTAACAAAGGTGATGCCAGGGAAGTCAGCCAATCGCGCGCTATAGCTCCCGTTGAAAATGTGACAGGTGGACCTTGTCGGTAATTTGGGGCCCATCCTCCGTGATCACCATGCACGATAATGAGTGTACTGTCATATACGCCTAAATCTTTCATTTTCTGAAATAACATAGAAAGTGTATCAAGAGTACATCTTGACTGTATGGTTAAAGTTGTTCTATTCATCTTCGTAGCTTGGCCGGCATATCTACATTGATTATCGACAACCATCGGATTATGAGTATTCATGACGTGTATATACTTATATACAGGTGCTTCCCTTTCGATACTCATTACCTGCGAAAACATATTCAGAAAAATTGTATGAGAAAAATAACTAAACTGAAAAATATGTTCACTTTTGGCCAGTTTCGAGACAAGCCAATCCTGGTTATTGTAGACATATTCCTTTAAAAAGTGTGGTGATACCCGGAATAAGGCAAGGTCTATGATTACAGCAGTATCTCTGAATTCTGCACTGGTACTTTTAATATTATCCAGATTATACATATTCGTATATGGCAAGTTTGAATACCTGTTTATTAGATAATTTCCTCCACTTGCTATATCAATCTCATACCTCTCATTATTTGCTGCACTTAAAATAGTATGGCCTTGCAGAACTTTATCAACGTAAACATCTTTTGGCAGTTTATTAGAGTACATTTCACCAGCCAAAAAAGCTGGTATCGCAAACTTTGTGTAGGGGAAAACCCCAAGACTTTCTCGATAATATACAAACCCCTGAAAAGCATCTTGATATTTATCTTTTAGCCTTTCCTGATGTAACAGTTCATTAAAAACATCTGATTGAAAACCATCTGCGACGATATGAAGAATATTTTCATTCCTGGAAAATTTGAATAATTCAGCTGGGTCTTCGATAGATGTTTTGATGCTTTTTTTACTTATTAATTCCCAATTATCATAGCTTGTGTAGCATAGAGTTAGCGATTGTAAGATCAATATAAAAACTGCACACTTAACAACAATGTTTCCAAATTTCTGATAGAAAGAGTAAACAAGACCAAGAGCAACTATCCATATACATCCATCTATCCATCCACGAAAAACATAATCATTCCAGTTAATACTTCGTCCATCAAGTATGCCATAGTCCCATAACAGCACATTGCCCTGAAACCAGATAAGCAGGCTGAACATAGCAAGTAAAGCTGAAATACGATGTGTATTTCTAACTGAAAGATTAATAACAGGAATGAATAGTAAAAATAAAATCAATACAGGGATGAGGCATAGCTTCATAACCCCAGCCAGTGGGGTCGTGAATTGTTCAAAATTAGTTGTATACAATGAAAATGGGCTGAATATAAAGATATTCAGTAGAATGATTGCCATCATCGTTATTGCTGTTGAATTTTTACTACGATGAGAAGTAATCATTAAAATCACATGTTTTATTTTTCTATGAAATTAGCATATGCAGGAGTGAGTAGTATCTACCTGTTTCTGCGCCAATTCATACAGCCATTGCGCTAAGTCATAACTTAAACAGGCAGATATTTAATAAGGTTTAATTTAATAGCATGAGCATTATGGTAGTTACAGCTTTGAAACAATTGCGCTCCCAAGTTCTGCCGGAGATCGCACGGTCATCACACCAGCAGATTCCAGTGCTGCAAATTTGTCATCTGCAGTACCTTTGCCACCCGAGATAATCGCACCTGCATGGCCCATGCGTTTTCCGGGTGGTGCTGTGACACCAGCAATATAGGCAACAACGGGTTTACTTACTTTTTCCTTGATGAATTCTGCGGCTTCTTCTTCGGCCGTGCCACCAATTTCGCCGACCATGATAATTCCTCTGGTTGCCTCATCTTCCTCAAATAGTTCAAGGCAGTCGATGAAATTCATGCCGTGTATTGGATCACCGCCAATACCGACACAGGTACTTTGTCCGAGACCGGCGAGTGTTGTTTGATGTACTGCTTCGTAGGTCAGTGTTCCTGAACGTGAAACAACGCCAATACAACCAGCTTGATGAATACTTCCCGGCATTATGCCAATTTTACATTGACCCGGAGTTATTACGCCCGGGCAGTTTGGTCCAACCAGTCTTGATTCAGGGTAGTGCTCCAGGCAGGCACGAACCTTGACCATATCAAGCACCGGGATTCCTTCGGTGATGCATATAATGACCTTGATACCTGCTGCCGCAGCTTCAGTGATAGCCTCTGCTGCGAATGGAGGTGGCACCATGATCATACTTGCATCAGCACCAGTTTCGCTGACAGATTCCTGAACGGTATTGAATACTGGCAGATCAATATGTCTCTCTCCTCCACGCCCCGGCGTTACACCACCAATGACTTGAGTACCGTAAGCAATTGCCTGTTCAGAATGAAAAGTTCCCTGTCTTCCGGTGAAGCCCTGAATAACGACTTTGGTATTTTTATTTATCAGGATTGCCATCAGTGATCTCCCTTTGCAGCTGCAACAACTTTAGTTGCAGCATCAGCCAAATTATCTGCAGTAATGATTGTTAAACTACTCTCTGCAAGAATAGATCTACCCTGTTCGACATTTGTTCCTTCCAGTCGAACGATGATTGGTACGCTGACCCCAACTTCTTTTACTGCCTTGATGATGCCTTCCGCAATCAAATCACAACGAACAATACCACCAAATATATTGACTAAAATTGCTTCAACATTTGTATCTGAAACAATCAATTTGAAAGCCTCTGCAACTTTGTCAGCAGTTGCACCACCACCAACATCCAGAAAATTTGCAGGTTCCCCACCGGCAAGTTTAATGATATCCATTGTCGCCATGGCAAGACCTGCGCCATTGACCATACAGGCAATATTTCCATTCAGCGTGATGTAATTCAGATCATAGCGTTTGGCTATAGTTTCCTTTTCATCTTCCTGTGTCGGGTCGCGCCATTCTTCAAGGTTTGTCTGCCTATATAGTGCATTTTCATCAACAGATACCTTGGCATCCAGGCACATGAGATTATTTTTATCGTCAATAATCAAGGGGTTAATCTCAATCAGGCTTAAGTCTTTGTCCATGAATAATTGATACAATCCTTCCAGGAGATTGATGAGTTGAACTTGTTGGCTATCATTAAGCCCCAGTGCATCGCTGACACTTCTGGCCTGGTAGTTTTGCAGACCCATAACCGGGTCAATAACGATATTGAAAATCTTATCCGGGGTTTTGGCGGCAACTTCCTCAATATCCATACCACCTTCACTGGATGCCATAATGGCAACTTTTCTACTACTGCGGTCGACCACCAACCCCAGGTATAATTCCCGGGATATTCCTGCTTTTGTCTGCACCAGGACACAGTTGATCGGCTGGCCCTCTGGGCCAGATTGTTTGGTTACCAGACGTTTGCCAAACATATTGGTAACAATCTCTTCAACTTCTTCCATCGTTTCTGCAAGTTTTACCCCGCCCGCTTTTCCTCTTCCTCCAGCGTGAACCTGGGCTTTTATGACCCAGCCGTTTCCATCTTGCGCTGACGCTTGTTGAAGAGCTTCCTTGATTGAATGTGCAGGCAGACCCGGTGACACGGGAACTCCGTATTCTTCAAACAGTTTTTTAGCCTGGTATTCGTGTAAATTCATGCTAGTGCCTTATTGATATGTGTTAAGAATCCAATTATAGAAGCAAACTCATGGCTTGATACTAATAGTTTTATATTGACTGATCGCCTACAATTTTACCTGTTTTGGCGGGAATAGGGTAATTATTGGAAATAAATAACTTGTTGATATCAACCCATCTCTGTTGTTTCATTAATGTGGAGATAGTACGGTGAAAATCTGCTTATGGAATTAAATTTAAATACACATTCGGAAACATCATGGAGAGCTCTTCAGTATTTTAATCTCTATCGTTTTTTGATTGCCCTGTTATTTGTCACACTCATCTGGTTGGGACAGTTGCCAGAACCATTGGGTAGCTATAACCAATTACTATTTTCGGTGTCGTCTCATGTTTATCTCGTCCTGACAATCGTATTTGCCTATTTTATCAACTTACAGGCACCACGATATAATTTGCAGATAGCCACGCATGTGACGCTGGATATATTGATTATTAGTCTAATGATGTATGCCAGTAATGGTTTGAGTAGTGGTTTTGGTATGTTGCTGGTGATTGCGGTAGTGGGAGGTAGCATCTTACGCGCCGGCACAATTGCGGTTTTATTTGCTGCCATTGCCGCCTTGATTGTGTTGGGGCAGGAAGTTTACATTCATTTTTCCAGAGATTTATTGTCACCGAATTACACACATGCCGGTTTTCTGGGCATTACATTTTTTATGATGGCATTTTTGGGGCAGGTTTTAGCGGCAAAGGTACAAAAAAGTGAAGCACTGGCAGAGCAACGTGCAATTGATCTTGAGAACCTGGGCGTACTGAATGAGTATATCGTACAGAGAATGCAATCAGGACTCATAGTACTGGATGATGAATACCACGTACGTCTATTTAATGAAGCAGCAAAGCAGTTACTGGGACTCGAAGAAAGTCATAATATTGTACTGAAGCATAGATCACCTGAGTTGTTTGGGTATCTCAATGACTGGGACCAGAATGATGGCCAGCGGATGGTCATTTTCAGACCAGTAAAAGGGGATGTAGATATTCAGGCTTCATTTACACGTCTGAATCCTGAATCCAAGTTTGGGATATTGATTTTTCTTGAGGATGTCGCAGAAATACGCCAACAGGCGCAGAACCTGAAAGTTGCTTCGCTTGGTCGATTATCTGCGAGTATCGCCCATGAGGTCAGAAATCCCCTGGGTGCGATAAGTCATGCCAGTCAACTCCTGTCTGAGTCGACTGCACTCGAAAAAGAAGATTTACATCTAATCAATATCATTGTTTCACACGCAAATCGGGTAAACAGGATTATTGAGAATATGATGCGGCTTAGCAGACGTGAAGCAGCATTTCCTGAAAATATTAATTTAAACGAATGGATACAGGATTTTGTGTCTGAGTTTATTATCCAGAAACAATTGCAGGAAGCTGATATTAAGATAAGAGGGTCATCGGAAAATATTGATGTTCGAATAGACGTAAGCCAGTTATATCAGGTAGTCTGGAATCTTAGCGAAAATGCAATTCGATACAGCCAGAAGCAGCCACTGATAGAGTATCATTGGGGCATACGTGCAGGCAGAGGAAAACCTTATCTGGATATCATTGACCATGGACCGGGAATGACGGAAGAGGTTGCCTCACAGGTATTCGAACCCTTTTTTACTACGGATGAGGGAGGCTCTGGACTGGGATTATATATTTCACGCGAATTGTGTGAAGCAAATCAGGCATCTCTGGTACTTGACGAAAATTCCCCGAAAGGGTGTCGTTTTCGCATACATTTTGCACATATAGAAAAGCAACAACAGAATTTTTAAATATGAAGAAATCATTGGCATTAATTATTGATGACGAACCTGATATTCGGGAGCTATTGGATATAACTCTGTCGAGGATGGATATTAACTGTATTTGTTCAGAGAATTTGAATGGTGCATATAAATTATTACAGGAACATAAGTTTGATATTTGTCTTACCGATATGCGTCTACCGGATGGGAATGGTCTGGAACTGGTCACATTTATCCAGGAGAAATATCCCCAAATACCTATTGCTGTAATAACAGCCCATGGGAATATGGAGTCAGCAATTCAGGCATTAAAATCAGGAGCTTTTGATTTTCTAAGTAAGCCCGTCGATCTGAATGTACTGAGGACAGTTGTGAAAAATGCGTTGATGCTTGTCGATACAAAGGAAAATTCAGACATTCATTTGATTGGTAAAAGCGAACAAGTGCTGAAATTGATGAGTACAATAGAAAAAGTGGCAAGAAGCCAGGCACCTGTTTTTATTAGTGGTGAATCAGGGACAGGAAAAGACCTCGTTGCAAAGATGATTCATTTGCATAGTTCAAGAAAGAATAAACCGTTTATACCCGTAAATTGTGGCGCTATTCCACATGATCTGCTGGAAAGTGAATTATTTGGCCATGTAAAAGGTAGTTTTACAGGCGCAGTTGCAGATAAAGAAGGCTTGTTTAAGGCAGCTGATGGCGGCACTCTTTTTCTTGATGAGGTTGCGGATATACCGCAACATATGCAGGTCAAGTTGCTAAGAGCCATTCAGGAAAAAAAGATACGCCCAGTTGGTGCCCAAAAAGAGATTAATATTGATATTCGGATTTTAAGTGCAACCAACAGTGATTTGAAAAAAAGAGTCAGTGATGGTCAATTCAGAGAAGACCTGTTTTATCGTATTAATGTTATTGAAGTTAATGTTTCTCCGCTCAGAGATCGGAAAGATGATGTTGCATTACTTGCAAAATATATCCTCGAGAAAATATCTGCAAAAGAATCCATAGCGTGTCCTGAAATTTCAAAACCTGCTCTATCCAGACTGGAACAATATTCATTTCCCGGGAATGTCAGGGAGCTTGAAAATATACTTGAGAGAGCAGTAGCAATGAGCGGCGGAGAATTGATAGATGAAGATAGTTTAAATATTCAGAATTTACATGAAGAAAGTGAACACGAGCCAAATAAGAGTGAAGATCTTGATTCATTATTAGTGGAAGTAGAGCGTGAACAAATATTGGGTGCACTGGAAAAAACACGCTGGAACAGAACAGCTGCTGCCAAGATACTTGGAATCAGTTTCAGGGCCTTGCGCTACAGGCTGGAAAAGCTGGGGCTTGATTAGTCAGGTATAGGCCTTGTAGAAATACATATCAATACTCTCCAGGATTATCAGTAATAAAAACCGTGAAATAATAAAACTGTATTTTTATCCCTTATTTGCAAAGTTGCGTGAGTAGCTGGAATGACGTATTAAGATTTTCCCTGCGTACACCAAGATCAATGAGGTCAGACATTATTATCAATGATTTTTTACACTGTAATCCACTATTGTTATGTGTGTAGTCCAGAAATTCTATAAAGTGATTTAATGCATTTTCTTCATCACCAGACATGGACAAGCTTACTCCTATAAAAAAATGTGTATCAATATAATACATTTTGTCATTTGATGTGACTAAATCATTATGCTCCAGCATTTTGTAGAAAAAACTATTGGCCTGGTTATAACGTTCATATATCAAGTTCTGGATGCCTATCCGTCTTAATATTAAATATTCGGCAGTTGGTGATGCTAATACTTTATCAAAGTATGCCCATGCTTCTTCTTCCTGACCTTTACGCAAATAGGCATTGCCAAGTGCTGTATTATAATACTCCTCAGTCGGCAAGTTGTTTTGTGCTTTAATGAAGCGTTCTATCGCTGCGTCAATCTTGTCAATATCTCGATAATGAGTGCCTAACATGAAGTTAGGGAAATGGGAGTTATTATCAGCTTCGAGTATATGAAGCCAATATGATTCGCTATCAGACCATTTTTTCATTTGCTGCCATGAAGTAACCGACAGCAATATTAATATAATTACCGTTAAATAAATGGCACTGGATTTAAGTTTGGGCCATTTGTCTACAGCGAATAATAAGTACCATGTGATTGATATAAATAGACCTATGTGAGGCAAGTAGGTCCATCGGTCTGCTAATATGACATCACCATGCGCATACACTCCAACACTCGCGGCAGGGAATATCAATCCTATAAACCATAACCAGCCCATTAGTAAGTAAGGTTGTTTTCGAGAGAGCAACGAAGCAACCAGGGTAATGCCAATTAAAATACCTGCCGCACCAAAAATTTTCCAATTTGGCAGAGCATCCATAGGGTAAGGGTACCAACCAGGCATATTTAAAGGGAGAAATGTATTCTCTAGATAACCTATGTAAATTATAAAGACGTTACCAATTCGTTGTGAAAGCGGAAGGTTTTCAGATGCTATTATCGCGTGATTATCATCAATGCCAACGGAAGATAAAATTATAATCACAAGAAATGCAGATAGAAGCAGAAAAGGAACCTTTTCAATGATTAAGCCTGGTAAAGATTTTTTGTTAAACCTGTTTAATGGCCACCAATCCAGAAGTAGTAATAAGAATGGTAACGTCACCATAGTTGGTTTGCTTAATACGGATAAAAAGAAAAATAGAAAAGTTAAAAGATAATGCCGATTATGAAATCGATGTTGCTTAAGGCTACTAATGGTCTTGCGGACATATTGAGAGTAACAAGCCAGTGCTAATAAACCAAAAAATGCACTTAAAACTTCTTTCCTTTCGGCTATCCAGACCACGGCCTCGACATGCTGTGGGTGGATCGCAAAGAGGAATGCTACGATTGCACTTCCCCATAAACGCCCTGTCATACTATTAACTATGTAAAATACCAGCAATACATTCGCAACATGCAGCAACAGGTTTGTAAGGTGAAAGCCTGCTGCATTAATACCAAATATTTGCCCGTCTAACAGGAATGAAGTCCATGTCAGTGGCATATAATACGGATCAAAATCATTACCAAATGGATACCATGCCCATTTAATACTTGACCAGCTTATGCCTTCCTGAATGTAGGGATTTAATAAAATATAAAAATTATCATCAAAGTTCAGGAAATCAAATTGTATGCTTTGCGCATATATGGATACTGTTATAAGTGCCAACATAATTGAAAGTTGACGTTGATTGGCTATAACTTTAAGCAATACTATGCACCTCTAAGATACTGTTGCTAATTATATTTTTACAGGGAGAGCAGTATACATGCTAAATAATAATTGAAAACAATTAACCTTCACTGCAGCAGAGAAAAGTTTATAATGAACTTACAATGAGCAATTAAGAATCTGGAGCCAGTTTTGTACTTTTTTAAGTATGTAAAACATATTCATGTTAGAAATTAAAAAGTCATTATTTCTATGGTTATACTTCACTATCGTTGTCGTAGTATTTTTTCTGTTTGTGTATTTTGTGGACGATTGGTCATCACTACCTGATAGAATTTTATTTTATAGAGATGAGGTTAATCTGTATCTTAAAGAGAATCTGATTACGGGAGTATTGGTTTATATTATCTTGTTTTCATCTGTTGTTGCTCTTGCCTTACCTTTAACGGCAGTTTTGGTAATACTGTCCGGGTACCTTTTTGGTTATGTGGGATTAGCGATAGCTATATTCTGTATGTTGGCAGGTTCCTCAGTAACATTTTATGCCGTTTCGAAAACAACAAACAAGTTATTAGAAAAGAAAGCATTAGATTATTTACATAAATCAAGGAAAATGTTTAATGAGAATCAATTAATTTATTTAACATTACTGAGATTGTTTCCGCTATTTCCTTTCTCTGTTGTGACTGCAATGGCTGGTTTTCTCGGTGTTAAAATACGAGTATTTTTATTGGCTACATGTATAGGTTCTTTTCCTTCGTGTTTTGCATTTGTAATATTTGGAAGGGAGATGGATGGTTTTTTCAAGTCGAATGAGCAACTGTCTTTTTCTGTATTGACTAGCCCGGAATTTCTTGCCGCAACTGCTATCATTAGTTTACTTTTTATTTCTCCACTAATCCTTAAAAGACGTCTGTTCAACTAGAAAGGCAATTGCTTGATTCGTACCATTAATATTTTTTAAATATGGTGTTGTTTGATAATCATCATTATCAGGTAATCTATATAAGGGATAGAATGCTGGATAATTTTTATCCAGATCCACAAGGTGTGTTGCCAGGATATATCGACAATGCCCGGTTTTTTCTTTAAATGCATCATCAGAAACCGTTGGCGGAGGTAATTTTTCAGTTACCCTTTTCGAGTATATCATCACAACAGGTGTCTGGAATGCATAGATACAATCTTGTATATCAACACTTTTCTGTAATGATTTAAATACGCTAATAACCTCTTTTGTCTTGATCGCTTCATGCATAGCAATTTCATCCGTTTCTGCCAATAGCCAGGCACGACTTCTACGATATGGCATTAGTTCAGGGTCAATATTTAAAAAACCCCTGTTGATGAATTTATTGGTAGATGGATATGCAATATATGTAATCATAATGACACACAGTGTGAACATAAGATTTTGATTTATATTGATCCTGGTGAATATTTCTTTGCCTGCCCAAAGATAGAATATAAAAACTGGCATTAGTGGAAACAAAAACCGTGAAACAAAAAATGTACCAGTGAATGGCCATACATATATTATGCCCAGGTACAAAGGTACAATGATCGCATCAATTCTTTTTTGCTTTAAACGGACGATAAATCCAGCAAATGAAACGAGTACCAGAATGAATATCAAGACTAAATGAATACTGAGAGTGTTACTAACACCGTCAATGCAGGAAAAAATCCAGTAAATACTTTCTATTAATATTGATGTCTGACCTGATAGATGTTCTATAAATATATTGATGATGTCATCATTCTGGTTGAACGCACTAATGAATTCATTTACATAACTTGATTTTCCAGTAAGTGAATTACGAAATAATGTCCAGCATATTATGGGCCCTGCACTTATTAGTCCCAATATAAAAGATCGTTTCGGCTTCCTTAGTATTAGAAGCAGGCAGTATGCGGCGATAAATACGATGCCTATTATTCTGGTCAAAGAAGCCATGCTAAGAAATAATGCAGCGAGCATCCATTGATCTTTGTTCGGATTTTTCGGGCTGAGACATATGAATGCGCTGTAAATAAAACACATAAATAAAAATTCACTATATAACCCTTGTGACATAATTATTGTGCCAGGCAAAAAAGAATATATAAGTGCCAGTAATACAGCAGGTGCCAGACTTCTGGTTTCACACCATACCCATAATCCAAAGATGAATATGCTACTTATTAAAAAAAAAGTTGTTATTGATGATGCCAGTTCAGGACTTGATGAATCCGCTCCCATCAAACCTAAAAGCATGGGGTACAGTGGTGGGAAATGATATTCCGGGCGTACGTGTTCTATAACTGGGTTGAAATCTTTTTCCCAGAACGAATGCATCTCTGCCATGATTAAATAAATAGCATCATCTGAAAGAAAGCCCACGACATAGTCATTACTGGTCATGCTGAAGTAAAAAAAACAAACAGCAAGGAACAGTGGAGCAGCGATAAGCAGGTTCGATGGTTTAGAATTATTGATTAGGCTTAGGTTTAAATTATTCATTGAACTCACGTGTGTTATTATTTTTTGAACCTGACGTTTATTGTCACTATTTGACAAATATTGAACTGGTATTCAAGCAGCATGCGGCTTATACAAGTATTGTGTAACTGTCAGACCCATGTGTTTACAGTCAATTTAGTTGATTCCATCATTCTGGCATAAAGATTGCACACTATCTATGTACGAAGTACTATCTTGAGTTAAAGATGCATTAGAACACGGCTTGAGAGTTTTTCGCGAAAATTATTAACAACAGTAAATATTATCTTAAGGAGAATTTACATGAGAAAAATGCAACAACAACAGGGTTTTACCCTTATCGAATTAATGATCGTTGTCGCGATTATTGGTATTTTGGCTGCCGTAGCTATTCCGTCCTATCAGGATTATACGGCTCGTGCCCAGGTCACAGAAGCGGTTGGCCTATCATCAGGTTTTAAAACTGGTATGGCAGAGTATTATGCAGACAAGGGAATCTGGCCTTCTTTTATTACTTCAGTAGGTGATACTACATCAGGTAAGTATGTTAATACTGTGGCTATTACTGCTGGCTCTGGTGCTTCGGGTACTCTGGAACTCACAGCTACAATGAAGCCAAGTGGTGTAAACTCAGGTATCGCAGGTAGTACTTATGTACTTTCTACAACTGATGGTGGTAAAAACTGGGCTTGTGGTCAACTTGCCTCTACCCCTGGTAACCTGGCAAGCAAATACTTGCCTGGTGCATGTAAGTAGATGTTTTCTGGGTATATCTAATCTTAGGTATATCCAGTATTTAGCATAACTGAAAAAAGCCACCTTAACCGGTGGCTTTTTTTGTTCTTGGACCAGCACATTTATTGCTAATTGTTTAAGAGGACTTAGGCGCTCTCGTTTTATCTTAATTATAGAACTGTGTGTTAGGGTACCATTGAATTTAGAAGTCTTACTGAGAGGGATAGTATTATGAGAAAGATTCGACAGGAGGAAGGCTTTACTCTTATAGAATTGATGATTGTTGTGGCAATCATCGGTATTCTGGCTGCCGTTGCCATCCCTTCATATCAGGATTATACCGCACGCGCACAGGTGACGGAGGCCATTGGTTTATCGTCCGGATTTAAAACTGGTATGGCAGAGTATTATTCAAACAACGGTATCTGGCCTACATATATTACTTCTGTAGGTGAAACAACATCGGGTAAATACGTAGCAACTGTTGCAATACTCTCCGGTGCTGGTACCTCGGGAACAATAGTCATTCAAGCAACAATGAAAAGTACCGGGGTAGGTGGGGGGGTAAGCGGAAGTACATATGCCTTGTCTTCTGTAAATGAGGGCAAGCATTGGGATTGTGGAACCAATGCAGATTCTGGTAATAATATAGCTTCGAGATACTTGCCAGGCGCATGTAAATAAATCTATTTACTTGCTACAGATATCTTCTATTCTAAGCCACATAGTATGTGGCTTTTTTTATGATATAAATTTCATGATAGCTAATTTTGATGGGTCTAGAACGATATAGTCTTTTTCATTTTATTTGTTTCTTTAGCGTAATTTTAATGCTATTGATTTTTTATTTGCCTGCTACAGAAAGTCGTTTTCTTCTTGATGATTACTCAACTCTAACAGGCCTGACCGAGATTGATGAGTCTGGTATAGTGAATTACGTGCTAGGCGGTTTTACGGGACCTACCGGTCGGCCAATATCATTATTAAGCTTCGCCATTCAGGCAGATGCATGGCCAGATAATCCAGCCGCTTTTAAAATATTAAATCTGGCAATACATGCTGCCAATGCATTTCTATTGTTATTAATCACGCTCAAATTATCTTCATATTCTAATTTTGGTAAAAAAGAAAAGACTATATTTTCCTATACTGTTTTTCTTTTGTGGCTTTTCCACCCGCTTCATCACTCTACAATATTTTATGCTACGCAAAGAATGACCGAGCTGACAGCATTCTTTACATTATTAACAGTATATTTTTATTTGAATTTTCGTCCAAAACTAGCAGATAGAAAATCGGTAAAATTGTTATTTGTTATCACGATTGGAGTTCTGTCAGGGACGTGTTTATCCATATTATCGAAAGAAAACGGGATATTAACCCTTGTATATATATTCATTATAGAGATTACAGTTTTATCACATTTGAGAAATACTGTAATGACAAGGAACTGGTTAAATATATTATTGCTTACGCCAGTTGTGATGTTGGTTCTGTATTTTATTTCCACTTATGGCAATACCCTGCAAGGTTATGAATACAGATCATATGGTATCCTGGATCGGTTAGTGACGCAGGTTGATGTTATTTTCGAATATTTGCGCATGGTGTTGTTACCACGTTACTCTGATTTTACCTTTTATCACGATGATTACAGGGTTATAAAAGACATATCTGCAGCACCTTTTATTTTGGTAAAGGTTGTATTACTTGCATGCGTCATTATTTTTTCAATAATCTATAGAAGAAAATTACCATTTATTTGTTTTGGGCTGTTATGGTTTTTTTGTGGACATGCTCTCGAGTCCAGCCATTTGAATCTTGAGATGTTTTTTGAGCATAGGAATTATTTGCCAAGTTATGGTTTGATTGTGTTTTTCGTATGGTCGGTTTTCAGCTTATATAAATATTATAATATTAAATTAATAGTACTTTCATTATTGCTGGTATTTATTATTAATATATCTACAGTCTCTATCTTACAAATTAGATTATGGCAGGACCCATATAGACAGGTGATTGAGTGGGTGCGGTTAAATCCAGATTCAATTAATGCAATGACTGATTTGGCTACTAATTATACTTTCCTGGGTAATTATACAAAGGCGAAATCTGTCTATGAGCAATTATCCATACTAACTCCTGATAGTGTAGCTACGGATATACAGCAAATAAAATTATTAAATTGCTATGAAAATACAGAAATAGACGATAAACAATGGCAGGAAATTATAGAAAAAAGTGAATCTGCTATCAGTTTTAAATTACGGGAGGTCGCCAGTCTGGATTCACTGGTTTCTATAATTATTGAAGATAAATGTAAAAACATAAATTTGGATGCATTATTACTATTTATGAATACCTTGATTAAGAATCCATCTTTTTCACCGCATAGGCCTTACTTGTATGAATTTATGGCAACAATTGAATTATATAAAGGTGATATATATAGCTCGCTTAATAACATTAGAAATGCATTAATGTTATGGGATAAACCTTCATACAGAATATATGAAATAAGATTATTACTAATGCTTGATGATAAAGATACTGCCAGTGAGAAAATTCGTGCGTTCAAAAACAAGTATTATAGTAATATACATAAAAAAATCAGGTACAAAAAGATATTAAATACCTTGGAAGACCGGATAAACAACTAAATAATAAGTGTGGTTGATATTCTAAATGAATAAGAAAATAAGCGTTATTATTCCAGCTAGAAATGAAGCTGAATCATTAAAGGTGATACTGCCTGAAATAGCCAGGATAAAGAACATATTTGAGATAATCGTTGTCGACGATGCTTCTGAAGATAATACAGCAGCCATTTGTGCTGATAATAATGTAAAGATTGTTAGTCATGTTTATCATAAGGGTAACGGTGCATCAATCAAAAGTGGAGCGCGTAAGGCGACAGGCGAGTATCTGGTTTTTATGGATGCAGATGGTCAACATGAGCCAAAAAATATAACTGCATTACTAAATGAGTTAGACAATGGTTACGATATGGTGATTGGTGCCCGTGAACGGGACTCGCATGCCAGCTTGCCCAGGTATATTGCCAATTTGATATATAATAAATTTGCCAGTTATATGTCAGGACACGAAATAATGGATTTGACTTCAGGTTTCAGGGCAGTGAAGTCAACATATTTTAAAAAATTCCTTTACTTGTTACCAAATGGTTTTTCATATCCAACAACAATCACAATGGCATTTTTTCGATCTGGCTTTAGCATTAAATATATACCAATCGATTGTCCGCCCAGGATTGGTAGCAGTCATATAAGATTAATAAAAGATGGTATAAAATTCTTTCTGATTATTTTCAGGTTAACTTCTCTTTATTCACCACTAAAAATATTTGCGCCGATAAGCCTCATGCTGTTTATTACAGGCATCGGCTATTATGGATATACATACATTTATGCGGAAAGATTTACTAATATGAGTATATTATTTTTACTTACTTCAGTAATCATATTCATGATCGGTTTGCTGGCAGAGCAAATAACGTTTTTGATATATAGCGAGAGTCAAAAACAAGACGATTAATGACATACAGATTGTACAATCCATAGACATAAGATTATGGACACCTCCAATAGAATCAAATCCATATTAGTTTTAACCTCAACGTTCCCACGCTGGGCTAATGATACGGATCCCCCATTTGTGATGGAGTTAAGCAGACGCCTGGTTAAAGAAAATATCAAGGTTGATATCCTGGCTCCGCATGCAAAAGGGGCAAAGCAAAAAGAAATCATGCGTGGCATGACTGTATACCGATATAGATATTTTATAGATAAATGGGAGCAACTGGCATATGCGGGAGGAATACTTGCAAACCTTAAAAAGAACAAGTTTCTTTATTTTCTTGTGCCTTTCTTTTTAATATCACAAACGATAGCTATATTAAAACTAATAAAAAATAATAATTACGATCTTATACATGCACACTGGTTAATACCACAGGGATTGCTGGCGGTACTTGTATCCAGATTATTTGATAAAGATTGTCCCAAAATATTATGTACGTCTCATGGTGGTGATTTATTTGCTTTTCAATCTTCATTATTTCTTAAAGTTAAAAAAAGCATATTAAATCATTGCGATGGAGTAACTGTAGTTAGCAACTATATGCGAGATATTTGCCTGCAGATTATAAATATTGATGAAAAACTACATGTTTGCCCTATGGGTGTTGATTTAGTCAGTACATTCAAGCCGGTAGAAAAAATAGAAAGGGACGATAACACAATTCTGTTTGTCGGAAGATTGGTAGAAAAGAAAGGAGTGGTTATATTACTTGATGCAATCAAAATTCTTGCTCAGGAGTATCCTGATATAGAACTATTGATTATTGGTGATGGGCCTGAAAGAGATAAGCTGGAAGAGCGTTGTGAGGTATTGAATATCACAGATTCGGTCAAGTTTAAGGGCGCATTAAACCAGGAACAATTACCTGAAATATATTCACAGGCAACAATGGCAGTCATTCCATCAATAATTGATTCCAGGAATGATCAAGAGGGTCTTGGTTTAGTGGCTATTGAGGCGATGGGATGTGGAGCTGCAGTAATAATTTCAGCATTACCTGCTGTACTGGATATTGTTGAGGATGGTGTAAATGGTATTTTGGTGCAGCCCGGAAACGCAAAGGATCTTGCTGAAGCAATTAAAAATCTATTAGTAGACAAAAATACCAGAGAAATTATTGCATCAAGGGCCAGGCAGAGTGTTATTGAAAAATTTGACTGGCAAGTTGCAGTTAAAAAATATCTAACCGTAATTGAATCTATTTGTGAGTAAGTAGCAGATGTAATTGCCAGTGAGAATAAGTTATAGAAATCACAGGTTCACTCTGTTGTTTAAATGCTAAATGATACTGATTTACTGCTAATAAACACCAATTATGTGATGTAGTTCAAATTATTAATCTTGTAATATCAAGCATATACACTATTATGTTCTAAATACTAGAACATAATAGTGTATATGCTTATGTCGATTCTATCTTCGCTAATTGTTTCAAAGACACGTATCAATATATTGATGCGTCTGTTCTTAAACCCGAAAGAGCATGTATATCTACGCGAACTTGCCAATGAATTAGCTATATCTTCCAGTCAGGCATCAGGAGAACTCCAACAATTAAGAGATGCCGGCTTTCTAAAAAGCAGTAAGTCAGGCAGACAGATAAATTATCACGCAAACACTGAGCACCCGTTGTTTCCTGAACTCCAGTCAATGGTCAGAAAATCCCTGGGCATGGACAAGATTCTTGAAAGCATTATTGAACGTTTGGGTAATTTGAACAGGGCTTTTCTTATCGATGATTATGCTCAAGGTAAGGACTCAGGTTTAATTGATCTCGTATTAGTCGGTGATATTGATCAGGCTAATCTTGATGATTTAGTGAAAAAAACAGAAAAATATATTGGCAGAAAGATAAGAACACTGGTTCTATCAACAAAAGAGTACAAGGAAAAGAAAAAATTGTTCGAAGGTAGAGCCCTGCTCTTACTATGGGAAAAACAGTAGAGCTATAGTTTATGAATAATAATTTATCTAATCCTGACTTTTTACAGTTTATATCTGTAAATAATAATCATGCAAAGACAAGTAACAAGACATCGGATGTAAAAATATCAATGCTGTTACCAACCAGGAATCGTCCTGAACTATTGAAACAATTTCTGGATAGTGTTGTTCAGACATCAAGGGATTTATCAGAAATTGAAATCGTACTATATATTGATGATGATGATCAGAGTACAGAGGATCTGGATTATAAAGAATTGAATATCATAAAACTCACAGGCCCAAGATTGTCTATGGGTGAATATAATCATGCATGTTTTTATCATTCAAGTGGAAAAATAATAATTTTGGTAAATGACGATGTAATAATCGAGACCAGGCATTGGGATGATCAGGTTAAAGATACAGCCAATATAAATGAGGATGAAATATATCTGGCATACCCAAGTGATACGATTATGGTTAAAGATTGCTCATTTCCAATACTATCCCGGAAGGCCTGCAATTTATTAGTTCAGCCATTCCCTTTTGTGTATAAAAGATTATTTATAGATATACACCTTATGGATATATTCAAACGCTTATCATATGCCGGTGAAAACCGTATCTACCATCTGGAAAATATTGTTTTTAAGCATCTAAGAAATGAATTAATAAATACAGATAATTACGAGAAACAATATCACTCCAGGAATGACTTGAGGGATGATATAGCATATTTTTCTTTAAGAAACATGAGGGACGATCAATCACAACGGCTCTATGCAGCTATTAAAAATAAAGAGCTTCCTGATATCAAGATGAAAGAGGATATTCCATCATTCTCCAGATATCTTGTTCCAGTACTATGGTCATACGTTGTTGGTTTTCTGTTCGATAATAAATTACCACTTAGCCGAAGATTTTCATTTTTTTACTGGTTCAGTGGTCATTATATTATGACCAGGACATGGTTATGTATGTTCAGAAAGGAAAAGCTTAATGCACAATAATTAATTTATTGTGAATAAATTATTATGGTAATTAGAAAATGAAAAATCTGGATAATTTGAAAAATAAAAAACATGAAGATATTGATGTTATTTTCATTAATCCAGGTAATCTTCGGGCGGTATATCAAAGCCTGGCATCTGATTTTTCTGCCATTGAAACACCAAGTCTTGTTGCGTTATTTGCAACATATATAAGAAATAAAAACATGTCTGTCGATATTCTTGATGCACCTGCATTTGGTTTGTCACCTGAAGAAGTTGCAAAAATTATAACGAATCATTTTAATCCAAAGCTTATTGTACTCGTTGTTTACGGTTATCAACCATCAGCATCAACTCAAAATATGCCGGCGGCAAGTGCAACGTGTAAACACATTAAAAAGCTATCACCTGAATGCAAGATATTGATGACGGGTACTCATCCGGCTGCACTGCCAGGTCAAACCCTTGAAGACGAGGATGTTGATTTTGTATGCAGTGGAGAAGGGCCTGAAACGATATATCAGGTTTTGCAAAATATAAAGCAAGGCGCAGGTTTCGCTGATGTCCCAGACCTCTATTATTACGAAGATGAAACAGTTAAATCTACTCCACCTGGAAAATTAATTACTGATCTTGATGCAGCTATGCCAGAGCCCGCGCTGGATCTGTTACCGATGGAAAAATACAGGGCACATAACTGGCATTGTTTTGAAGATATCAATAATAGACAACCATATGCATCGATTCATACAAGTATGGGCTGTCCCTATCATTGCAGTTTTTGTTGTATCAATGCGCCGTTTGGGAAGTCATCGTATCGAATGTGGTCACCAGACAACATCATCAAGCAAATAGATGTTCTGGTAAACGAATACAATATCAAGAATATAAAGATCGTTGATGAAATGTTTGTCCTCAACAAAAACCATGTTCTGGGAATATGCGACAGAATAATAGAGCGAGGTTATGACCTCAATATATGGGCATATGCACGAATAGATACTATCAAAGATGAATATCTACCTAGCCTCAGAGAAGCAGGCTTCAGATGGCTTGCACTGGGAATAGAATCGGCTAGCAAGCATGTACGTGATGGTGTCGAAAAAGGACGTTTTGGTACGACAGATATTCTGGAGATTATCAAAAAAATCAAGGCAGAAAATATCAATATTATTGGTAACTATATTTTTGGCTTACCTGATGACGATCTTGACACGATGCAAGAGACACTGGATATGGCAATTGAGGCAAATTGCGAGTTTGCGAATTTTTATTCGGCCATGGCTTATCCTGGTTCTCAATTATATTTACTTGCCAATAAACAGGGTTGGAAATTACCTGATGACTGGATTGGATACTCACAGCATAGCTACGAAACCTTGCCACTACCAACTGAACATCTGACTGCGGATGAGGTACTCAAATTTCGGGATGAAGCATTCCATAAATATTTTTCAAACAAACGTTATCTGGATATGGTTCAGAATAAATTTGGCAATGATGTATATAACAATATTCAAAAGATGCTGGAAATAAAACTGAACCGTGCAATTTATAACCAGGAAGAAGAGATAAGATCATGATTATTAGTAAAACTCCATTCAGGATGTCCTTCTTTGGAGGAGGTACAGACTTACCCGATTGGTATCTGGAAAATGGTGGCCAGGTATTGTCCACTGCCATAGATAAATATTGCTATATCAGTTGTCGGTATTTACCACCGTTTTTTGAGCATAAATACAGGATCGTTTATTCATTGATTGAAAATGTTCAACATTATTCAGAAATTGAACACCCATCAGCAAGAGCTATTCTTGAGTATCTGGAATGCAACAAAGGTCTGGAGATTCACCATGATGGTGACTTGCCAGCAAGATCAGGGTTAGGGTCAAGCTCATCATTTACTGTTGGTCTTCTTAATTCATTATATGCCCTGAATGGGAAATACAAGTCATCCGAAGAGCTGGGTAATGAAGCAATTCATATTGAACAAAATATAATTAAAGAAAATGTAGGTTCCCAGGATCAGCTGGCTGTAGCACACGGTGGATTTAATCATATTGTTTTTAATGACGATGGAACACATGTTGTTAAGCCATTGGTGGTATCAAATGAACGATTAATGCAGTTGCAAGGCAATCTGATGTTATTTTTTAGTGGGTTATCGAGGACAGCATCAGAAATTGAAAAAGATAAAATTAAAAATATCAAAAAGCGCAAACGGGAACTAAATGACATACATGATCATGTTGATGAAGCTATAAAATTACTGAATTCCAGTTCCAGTTCCGTGGATGATTTCGGATATTTATTAAACGAAACATGGATGATTAAAAAAAGTTTGTCCGAGGGTGTTACAACAGGGCTGATTGATGAGATATATGAAACAGCTATTAATTCCGGGGCACTTGGGGGCAAATTATTGGGGGCAGGTGGAGGAGGTTTTCTATTACTCTATGTGCCAAAAGAAAAGCAAATGATGGTCAAGCAAAAACTTAAAAACCTTATCCATGTTCCATTCCAGTTCGAAAAGGATGGTTCACGAATCGTTTATTTCCAACCGGACAAGATTAATGGCCAGTTTAATGATGTGGCCTGAAAAACAATGATTAAATATAAATACAAAGGCCAGGGTTATTCGAATATAGATATCAGTAAATATTCTGATAAATTTCTTGTTGATCTGTATTTTTCAATGCTACGGATCAGGATGATTGAAGAAACGATAGAATCTAAATATCACGAAGATCAAATGAAGTCGCCGATACATCTGGTAATAGGACAGGAAGCAACATCTGTTGGTGTATGTGCTGCACTTGAAGCAACAGATCATATATACAGTAGTCACCGGACGCATGGAAACTACCTTGCAAAAGGTGGTGACCTCAGGGCGATGATGTCTGAATTGTTTTGTCGTGCGAATGGTTGTTGTGGATCACGCGGTGGTTCAATGCATCTGATAGACAAAGATGTTGGGATGATGAGTACTTCAGCAATCGTTGCCGGGATAGTACCAATTGCCAGTGGTGCTGCTCTGGCAGCAAAAATGAAGAATGAAAACCGTGTTATTGGTGCTTTCCTGGGTGATGCGGCAATGGAAGAGGGTGCATTTTGGGAATCACTAAACTTTTCTGTTTTAAAAAAATTACCAATTGTATATCTCTGCGAAAATAATTTTTATTCTGTTTGTTCGCCACTGGACAAACGTCAGCCCGAATCCGTAGAACTATTTAAAAAAGCTGCCGGGTTTGGTATTGAAGCCAGGCAGATTGATGCCACTAATGTATTAAATGTCTACGAAGCTACTGTTGAGGCAGCTGAAAAAGCAAGAAACGGAGGCGGGCCTACTTTTATTGAAAATGTAGCTTATAGATGGCGTGGCCATGGTGGCGCAGGTGATGATAGTAAAACCGGATATAGAGGACTGGATGAGGTGGAAGATTGGCAGCTTGAATGTCCTATCGAAACATTTAAAACGGAATTAATCAGGCATGAAATACTGAAAGATAATGTGATCGGTGAGTTTAAACATAAAATTCAGCTTGAAATTGATGATGCCTTTGAACATGCAATTAACAGTTCCGACCCGCTGGAAGAAAGTCTCATGCAACATGTTTACGCAGAGTAGCTAGATTAAAAGGAAATCAACATGCCCTGGGCAGAAGCTTTTATAAAATCACAAACAAAACTGACAAAGACTACATCCGATAGTGATGAGCGGCAGTTGTCGTATACAGATGCA
>Ga0164313_10000256_pt1 | contig 40191 bp, 37 predicted proteins | sample GuaBasSedimGuay4_FD_113735 | JGI IMG/M metagenome (GOLD analysis project Ga0164313, IMG submission 113735) | Subseafloor sediment microbial communities from Guaymas Basin, Gulf of California, Mexico - Guay4, Core 4569-4, 0-3 cm | ecosystem: Environmental > Aquatic > Marine > Hydrothermal vents...
ACCACCATCAGATTAGTTATCAGTCTTGATAAGTTTTCGTGCCAGCAACCTGTTGTCAGTCTGAATCACGAGAATGTAAATACCTGCAGGTGCTTCCCGCAGCACATCAAACTCGCGCACAATCCGCTCACCGGCAAATACATCAAGACGCTCACTGTGCAACATTTGACCCGTGATTGAAGACAACTGAATATAACCCTGCAGTGCTTCCACGGCTTCCAATTCAAGGTGAAACTGATTGTTGAATGGATTAGGGTATAATTTCATATTGCGCACCAATGGAGCCAAATCTTCAACGGCAGTTTCGCACTTGGTTTTGAATATCAGCGTCGCGCTATTGGTGTCCTGCTCGCAAACACTGATAATCTTAAAGACGTACTCGGTACATTCATCCAGATCCATAAGCTCGGCAAATGACTCGCCCGTTATCATCTGCTCACCATCTGCCTCGCCCACGACTTTGTAACTATAGATATACCCGAAAGCGGTCGTATCGGATGTCCAGCTTATCGTAGCACTTGTCAACCCGACGAATACCGTATCCAGATTCTCTGCCGGAGGACATGGCTCGTCCACCCTGATACAATAATCCTCAACCTCACCAAAATTGAATAATCCACATGAAGAAGGTGGAATTGTATCGGAGGCAGTCACTGGCATCATCGCTATACGCAAGCGTGTAATGTCACGAGGAAGCGTATCGTGCAACATGAAGCTTGAGCCAACACCGTGACCGGTCATATCTATCGTGTCCATCAATAACTCTGTCGAATCATTAAACGAACCATCCAGATCCAGATCCATCCAGACCCTGATATACGCGGCACAAGTGTCACCATCAAATCCAGGTGCCACAAAGAAATCATACATTCTGCCACGTTCGAGAACAGTCTGTTCCGTGGTATAAGCGAAATACCCGTCATTCGAGCCAGTCTTCATGCGCATATTGGCAAATGAAATACTGTCAATCCAACTTGAAGTCGCATCAATTCCCCCTGTTTCACAATAGTTCAAAGACGTACACATGCCACAACCCAGGGTTTGCAGGAAGTAGCTCCCGGAATACCCTGTAGAATCACCAGCGCAGAGACTTTGAATCTGTACATCGTATTCAGAACAAAAATCCAGATCCGCCAAAGTGATTGATGCTTCTATCGTATGCATGCGAATCCAGGAGGTCTCTTCTTTATCTTCTGTCAATTTGTAGCGCACTGCAAAAGAATCAGCTTGCAATACATTGTCCCAGCTGAATGTGGCAAATGTATCGCTTACAGTGGTTGCGTTAAATGCGGAAGGGATACGGCAGCATCCATCTGTCAGAAATGTAACCGGCGCTGTAAAGTCGCTGCTGCTGTCTCCGCACATGGTCATGATCTCAACTTCGTACAACTCACACATGGTCAATGGACCAATAGCTAAAGGACTTGAGACATTCAGATACTCTAAGATCTGTGTCGTGTCTGACACGAGAGTCACGCGGACAAACACGGAAGTGTTTAAGTCCGATTGCTGCCACGTCAGGACGGCTGAAGTATCTGCTACCATTTCCAGGTTGATCTGGTTGGGCTTTGGACAGCCATCACCACCCGAAAGTAAATCTACAGGTGACGCTTCGGCATGAACGGTTCCTGCCATTAGTGGCAGACTCATAAGTAGGAAGAAGTGTAATATTTGTCGCATCGGCATATGAAAAAGTCAGGATTATCTCCGCTTAAAATTAACAAGATAACTAGAGTGGCAAAGTCGCACTCACAAATATGACAATACATCGACACATTAATGTGAAGAGATAGCCAAAAGTAAACGGGCGACTACGTCATGCAATCTTGCGTATATATACATATAATCATAATATTTCATACATTAGTGCTTTGAATGGTGTATATTATATATGCCTTTTTTAACTAATGCAATGAGATCATCATGAAATTGTACATCACCTGTTTATTTTTTAGTGCTTCGGTATTCACAGCATTTTCGCAGAGTAACATACAAAAAGCCGAGATGCAGTTTGATATGCGTGATTATAGCCTGGCTATTTCATCGTACGAACAGGCACTCGCCAGTGATCCTGACAATCAGGAGATTCCTGCTAGTATCGCCATGTGTTACATCCAGCAGCAAAACTATCTGAAGGCCTCACAATGGTTTGAGAAGATTATTGATAACGAAGATGTCAAGCCCGAGCATCTCATTGCATACGGTGATGTCCTGAAATCATTGCGTCTGTACGCCAAGGCAAAATTTTACTATCAAAAGCTCGCACAATATGACCCCGTTATGGCAGAATACTTTGTGCATAGCTGCGATGTGGCACGTATTGAAATGCATGGAGACCCATATTATGAAATCAGTGTGATGACCGTCAATTCCCGTAGCTCGGAGTTTGCGCCTTTTCTGTTTCACGATGATATCCTTTTCAGCTCTCTGCGTACTGATATTGCGATAGAGCAGCCGCGCAAGACAAAGAATGGCCGAAATTCACTGAGTACTGTGAATGCAGTCTTTATTGCTCAAAAACATGGAGCTAATGATGTGGAGCATTTCAAGAATGCAGCGCAGGGAGATGAAGTCATTTCACATGTCAAATACTCGGAAGATGGCAAGTGGGTGGCATATCAGAAAAGTGATTTCAGAGAGGGGCAACGGCTTTTTGATAACCGACCAGGCAAACTGAGTTTGTATATCGCAAAAGTTGCTTCCAACGGTGAGTGGAGTGACGTAAAAGCTTTTCAGCATAATGGAAACGAATTTTCAACCGGATATCCTTCTTTTTCACCTGACGGATCAGTCTTGTACTTCGCTAGTACACGCCCGGGAGGGTTTGGAGGCTGGGACCTTTATATCTCTTTCAGGGGACTTGATGGCTGGACCACACCGCACAATATGGGGAACGTCGTAAATACGTCAGGCAATGAGATTGCACCTTTCTATTCGGACCATAAGATCTTCTTTTCCTCCGACAGACATCCCGGTATAGGTGGCTTTGACATTTTTAAAGCCACAAGTCAGGAAGGACAGTGGAACAATGTCCGCTCCATGGGCTATCCACTCAATTCACCGAAAGATGATATTGATTTTGTCTGGGATCCCACAAGGGAGATTGGATATTTCTCATCAAATAGAATTGGCACAACTGGTGGTTATGACATCTATTATTGCACACCTCTTTATGAAGAGATCATCATGACAGTTTATGATCAGGATGGAGAAAATGCCATAGCCGGGGCCACTATTTCTTATAAAGGAGCAAAAGCTGCACCACTGACAACGGATCAAAAAGGTCAGGTGATCATCCATCAGAGATTTAATGAAACAAGTAGTCTTGTTATTTCGCATGATACCTACAAGGATCTTGCGATGACACTCAAAGCGCCAGGCGAAGGACCGGCTAAATATGATGTATATATTGATAAATCACTGACGACTGAAGGCGGTGACGTAGCTGCAACTGAGGGAAACCTGACAGACAAAAACAATGCGAACAGTTCTGCTTCCCAAGCTCAAACCACACCTTCGGGTCAGGCACAGCAGCCTGAAACAATCGTGACAACAAGGACTGTTGTTGTAGGTAATGTAGCCGGGACCTCTGATTCACAGAGCACGAGTGATGGTAGTGTAGCAGAGTCAAAAGAAATAGGAGCAAGTGAAGCAAGTGTTCCTCAAGACAAACCTGCGGCAAAGAGTGCAACGCCAGTAGCAAGTGAGACAAACACAAACAATCCGACTACACAGACTGTGACTGCGGGTATGTATGCTGTGCAAATTGCGGCTATCAGAAAGTCCACAACTCTCGATCAGTATAGCAGTCTGTCTACTATTGGTAAGGTCATGCAATATCAGGAGAAAGGGATGTATAAAATTCGCGTGGGATACTACAACAATGCCACTCAGGCAAAAAATGCCTTGAGAAGCATTAAGCAATCCGGCTACCCTGATGCGTTTATTGTAAAAGCAAATCCAACGATAAGCGCACCGGTTTCTCCTACTGAGAAAAATGTAGTAAAAGAGACGTCAGACCAGGATTACCTTGTAAGACTGGGAACGTATTCCCGTCCCGAATTTTTTGACGCCAGCAAAGTTGATCATCTCGGTACTGTAGATACGTACAAATCCGGCAAATTTACAATCATGCTGCTCAGGGGATTCAGTTCCTATGAGGCGGCTGACCATGCGCGAAAAGAATCTGCCAAGCAAGGATTTAAGGATGCCTATATCGTGGTAGAGAAAGATGGCGGTCTTCACAAAGCGAAGAACTAGAGTATCTACAATCGTCTGGAATCCAGATTATAGATTCCAGACGATTGATTTTTGATGGCAAACTCAAACACATCATCACGTTGATAGTGACCGCTTACGTCCAGCGTCATTTTTTCTCCATATATCGTGTCCAAATCTTCGATTTGATAGTAAAGCACGTCTTCGCACGACGTGTCTGGCTCCATGAGGTATTTGCCATGAGCTCCCACAATACAACTTCCCCCATTCAATAGCAGGGTCTCGGGATCAGCCTTCAACTTTAATTCTGTGGGCATCTGGTCCGCCTTCATGAGCTGACCCGCTGCGACAACGATACAGCGCCCTTCAAATGCATAATGTCGTGAAGCTATCTGCAACATGTCATGCACCTGAGGCCAGAGTGCAATGTGAATTTCCTCTCCACTCATGTGCATCGCCTGCCTGGCAAGGGGCATCCAGTGTTCCCAACAGATGAGTGCACCAATGCGTCCTACAGAAGTATCGACAGCTCGTAATCCGCGTCCGTCACCTTGGCCGTACAAAAGTTTCTCTGTGTAAGTGGGTATCAACTTTTGATGATGAAGCAAGATATTTCCCTGATCAATAATTAACACAGAATTATAAATCGTTCCAGTCTGTGCATTGTTGACCTCATTAATTCCTATACAAATACAAATGTTGCGCTCCCGCGTAGCATCACAGATCGCCCGAATTTCATCACCATCGACTTTGACACTGTTGGCATACATCTTCTGAAAGACGGATTTGGTAACAGGGTCATCCCATCGTGTATAGTCAGTACTGTGATCTATCCATGCGGGATATCCTGTAAGCCAGCATTCACCAAATACGACGAGCTGAGCACCTCTGGTAGCACATTCGTCAATAATCTCGAGCGCAAGGGTAACGCTGCGCACCAGATCAAGGTAGATCGCCGTCTTTTGTACAATTGCAATTTTGAGTGGTCTGGCCATAGAATGAAGTTAGAAGAAAATCTGTTTGACAATATCATGTTAAATTTGGCACTCTACGGTGCATCTATGGATCAAAGTACAATTCTGGACGTAAGAAACTTAACTGTTGCTATTGGAGAAAGCGCGATTCTCTCTGATGTGAGTTTTAGCGTGCGCACAGGACAACGCATCGGGATAGCCGGCCCTTCTGGATCGGGAAAGACGATGCTGGCATGGACTATTATGTCGGGTCAGCCTCCTGAAGCACGTGTAAGTGGGAATATCAGATATCGATCTACGGGTGATATCATTGAATTGTTGAGCCAAAACGATAAGGGTCGCAGTCTGATTCTGGGAAAAGAGGTCGCAATCATTCCTCAGAATCCCTATTCCAGTTTGAATCCTTCCATGACTTGTGGCGCTCAAATCCGGGAGGCGATTAAAGAACAGAAATTGTCTCGCAATGAAGTGAAGGACTTGTGTATTGAAACATTGCAGGAAATGGGGTTTGAAGATCCTCAGCGAATTGATATTTCGTATCCGCATCAGTTGTCTGGTGGGCAATTGCAGAGAGTGATCATTGTGATGGCAATCATTAACAAGCCCAGGCTGCTGATTGCGGATGAGCCGACTACGGCATTGGACACAATGACCACATTGCACATTCTGACATTGATGGACAAGTGGGTTAAAAAAAATAACACATCACTCTTGCTCATCTCGCATGACTGGACCGTCTTGTCAAAAATGTGCGATATGATAATTTCTTTAAAAGATGGTCGCGTTGTATCCGTAAATGAGGGAGACACGATTGAAGGTTCTGAAAAAATGCTGTCCAGCAGCAGCCCCAAAACAGGCGATATCGAGAATGATAAAATCTCCGATTCTGCAATCCTGAAGATAGATGGCCTCAGCAAGAGTTTTGCCGCCAGAGGCAAGAGAGGGCAGAAGGTGGTTGCAGTACATGACCTCTCACTTGAGCTCGCACCCGGAGAGTCTCTGGGAATAGTCGGTGAAAGCGGCAGCGGTAAATCTACACTCGCGAAGTTACTCACAGGACTTGAGGTCGCTGATAAGGGAACAATGACATTCGAAAATCACAAGATCGATTATGCGGGGAATCCTTTTTTGCGCAAGGAGATTCAAATGATATTTCAGGATCCGTACAGTGCCTTGTATCCGCACCGTACGGTCGGATATAGTATCGATGAACCGCTCAAACTGCATCACAGAATGCATTCCGAGGAAAGACGTGTCAAAGTCATGGAACTCATGCATCTCGTAGATTTGGACAGCGCGTATTACGATCGCCTACCTGGTAAACTATCGGGAGGAGAGAGGCAACGCGTTCAAATTGCAAGGGCGCTGAGTGTTGATCCAAGACTATTGATTTGTGATGAATGTATTGCCGGCCTTGATATTCCGGTTCAGGCGCGCATCCTTGAGCTCCTTCAGAGGCTTACCGCAGAGCGAAAGTTATCGCTCATTTTTATTTCGCATGATCTGCATGCTGTGCGCTTTATTTGTGACAAAGTGGCTGTGATGGCAGGAGGGCAGATTGTAGAAAAAGGCAGAACTCAGGACATTCTGAGTCATCCGCAACACGAGATCACTAAAAATCTTGTGTCTTCAGTCCTTGTTTTAGACGAATGAGTGTTAAACATTTATTAACGTCGCACATTATTGGGACAACTGCCTTATCTTTAGCAAGAATTATTTTACAGCACAAGTGCAACCTTTTCGAGTTCGTTGCGTCATTACTGTAGAACAATTAAAATAACACGTTTTGACACCAAAAAGAAAATATCAAATCAAAGCCTTCGGTCTGGCAATCATGTTTGGACTGAGTATTGCGTCATTTGCATATTTGAACAGCGTCAGTGACACTATGCGTGTAGAGCAGCCAAATATCTATGTTGAAGATGTAGAGGAGGAGCCGGGAGAGCTTCTGCCTGATATGCAAATCATCAAGCTATTGATGAACAAGACATTGGACTTCGTCATCAGGACCCAACCTCTTTAGATACGATGTGATAACCGTTGAGAAAATCAACGACAGACATCCTCCTTTTTCCCTCTTGTTGTAATCTCGTGATCTGTAATGCGCCTTGTGCACAAGCTATTGTCAGGGTATTCTTGTTGTCGGTCAGTATTTGACCAGGCCTTCCATTGTCAGAAGATATTTTAGCTGTTAATACTTTGTGAGATTTGCCATCCATTTGCATCCATGCCGCCGGATATGGACTCAGACCTCGCACAAAGTTATACACCACTTCCACAGGTTGATTGAAGTCAATGGCACACGTTTCGTGAAAAATCTTTGGAGCCTTTGATGTAAGTGCATTGTCTTGCGCTGTAGATGTGATCGTGTGATTTTCCAATCCCCTAACCGTGTCAAGTATCGTCTTTGCTCCCAGCACCATCATCCGATCGTGTACATCACCAGCCGTGTCATCATGCAGAATAGGCATTTTGTGCTGAAGTAGAATATCCCCGGTATCGATCTCATGCTTCAATAGAAAAGTTGTCACACCAGTTTCTGTATCACCATTTATGATTGCCCAATTGATTGGAGCTGCACCTCTGTACTTCGGAAGCAAGGAGCCGTGGAGATTGAGCGTCCCCATTTCCGGCATATTCCATACGACCTCGGGAAGCATCCTGAATGCCACCACGACTTGGAGATCGGCCTTGAGTGATGTCAGTTTCTCAATGAAGTCCGTATTCTTGAGATTGGCTGGTTGGAGGACGTGTATATTTTGTGAGACAGCATACCTCTTTATTGGTGATTCGATCAATTTGCCCTTACCGCGCCCACCAAACTTGTCTGTCGCAGTGATCACGCCCACGACATTGTATCCTGCCGTTACGAGTGCCCGAAGTGATGGCACTGCAAATTCAGGAGTTCCCATAAATACTATCCTTAGCGACATAACAGACTTTCTTACTTTTACACTAATCTATCAGGTTAGAATGCAGCACAATGTAATAAGTTGCGTCGGCCAATACACACTTAAAGCGCAAACATGACTGCAAAGGAATTTTTAAGCTCTTTACCTGCCAAGGTGCCAGTTGATGCTATTGAAGGCGTCGAAACATTATTTCATTTTGATATTTCTGGTGACGAGGGGACACAGGCCACGATCAGCATCAAGGATGGCGAAGTAAAGTTTGAAGAGGGTCTTCAGGGAGAACCGAAGTGCGTGGTTTCAGCATCTCATGAAAACCTGAAAAAAGTACTGAGTGGATCCCTGAATCCCATGATGGCTATTATGACAGGCAAAATAAAAATCAGCAACACCAGCGAAATGATGAAATACGCAAAAATCTTTGGCCTGATGTAGCCGTTTTGTTGCAGACGTATCACTTTATACTACCTGAATCGTTCTAATTCCGTGCAGTACAGAATTTTAATTATATGTTTTCTCTTCCTGAGTGCAAACCCTGGCATGAGTCAGGTAGATGGCTTCTCTATGGAGGCAGATACAATAGAAAATGCCTATGATGACGATGTGCCGACGGTAGAGGGGCCTAAAGCAAATATGTTTGAAGGCCCACCGGGAAGAGCGGCACTCTATTCACTCATCATCCCAGGTACAGGCCAGATCTACAATGGCAGCTATTGGAAGGCACCCATTGTATGGGGGCTTATAGGCACGATGGGAACTCTCGTAGCATTCACCAGCAATCAGTATCGTGAACTCGACACGCGTTATGTCAATGCACTGACTGACGAGATGAGCGCAAACCCCGGTACAGATCCTGATCCTTATGGACTCTCATCCACCCAATTGTTTAACCTGCGCACTGAGGCAAATAAAAACAGGCAACTCTCAATTGTGATATTCAGTTTTGCCTGGCTGGGACAGACGATCGAAGCATACGTCGATGGGCATCTCAAGGAGTTTGACGTCAGCGATGATTTATCCATCAGATTTAAGCCAATCATGTTCAATGACGGAGCCAGTATTGCTCAGACAGGTATCACAATCCGTTTTTAATTGAGATTCTAAACTCTAATCATCACTGTGCATCAAGTCCAGAATGTGATTCAGAGAATCATCATCGTTGAAGTGAATAACGATCGTACCGGAACCTTTCTGACTTCTTTTTAACGCGACTTTGGATCCAAAAAATCCAGACAATTCGTCTTGTATACGCCGGATCTCGGGGTTGATTGTCGTCTTGCCAGCAGGCTTATGGCCCGTAGATGCACCGGATTCACGTTTGCGTATGAGCTCCTCGAGACTCCGCACAGACAAGTCATCAGCCCGCAATTTTTTAAAGATGTGTAGCTGTTCAACCAAATCCGTGATACCAGCCAATGCTCTGGCATGGCCCATCGATATCTCTTTTACCCGCACTGCCTGTTGAATTTCAGGAGGTAGTTTGAGCAGTCGCAGATAATTCGTTACAGTGCTCCGGTTTTTTCCCAGACGCGAAGACAATTGTTCATGCGTCAGATTGCACTCTACAATCAGGCGATTCATAGAGATGGAAACTTCGAGCGCATTCAAATCCTCCCTCTGAATATTCTCTACAAGAGCCATCTCAAGAAGAAGTTGATCGTCCGCAACACGGATATATGCCGGAACAGACTCAAGTCCCGCAATTTTTGAGGCCCTGAAGCGTCGCTCACCCGCTATGATCTGGTAACTATTCTCACTTAGCCGCCGCAGTGTCAATGGCTGTATGATGCCATGCGTCCTGATTGATTGCGCCAGGCTTTCGATCGCCTCGCTCTCAAAGTCTTTTCTCGGTTGGAATGGGTTTGCCTCAATCCACTCAAGCGGAATCAAGGCCACATGTTTGCTCAATTCTTTTGACAGGGTTTTACGGTCGACTTCCTGCTCGGCATCCATGCTGGTTAATAATGCCCTGATACCTTTCCCTAATTGTTTCTTATTGCTTTCTTTCTTCATGGTTTCAGTTCCGCTATTTTTCTACCGCCTCCGATTTATTGTCATTGCTCACAACAGATCCTTCCTCATTTCTCGACAAAAATTCCTTGGCAAGTTTCAAAAAATTCCTGCTCCCTTTGCTTGTAATCGCATATAATAGCACCGGCACCTGCATATTGGGCGCTTCGCTGATCTTCGAATTCCTGTGTATGATCGTGTCGAAGACATAGTCCTTCGAATTGTCCTGCACCTCTTTAACCACAATTTTACCCAGCCTCAGACGGCGATCAAACATCGACAAGACCACTCCCTCAATCTTCAGGTCGGGATTGAGTTGTTCCTGTACCAATCTTATGGTGTTCTTTAGCTTGCTAAGCCCCTCCAGTGCAAAAATTTCTGTTTGCAACGGAATAAGCACTGAATCTGCCGCAGTGAGCGCATTGAGCGTCAATAGTCCCAGGGAAGGCATACAATCGATGATGATATAGTCGTAGTCATCTTTGACCTTGTCAATCACTCCTTTTAAGATATACTCGCGCCTCAATCGGCTCACAATTTCAATTTCTGCACCAACCAGATCGATGTGAGATGGAATGATGTCGAGGTTTGGTGTGTCTGTGGAGTGAATAGCTTTGCTCGGATCCAGACCGGAAATCATACAACTGTAAATGCTGTTTTCGAGATGATGTACATCTATGCCAAGGCCTGAACTACAATTTGCCTGTGGGTCTGCATCGATCAGCAGTACGCGCTTCTCCAGAATTGCCAGACTTGCACCGAGATTGATGGCTGTTGTCGTTTTTCCGACACCCCCTTTTTGATTCGCTATGGCTACAACTTTTCCCATTTCAATCAGACTTCAATTTCTTTTCCTATTTCCAGAAGAATGAGTTCCTTGTTATTCTGAGAGAACAAATCTTTGGCATCATCATGATCGATTTCAATATATGGGAATGTATCAAAATGACATCCTAATACTCTATCGCATTTGACAAAATCAGAAGCGATTTCAGCATCTGCATAACCCATTGTAAAGTTATCACCGATTGGCAACACCGCGAGGTCCACGGCAGGGCAGGAGAAAGGGATAAGTTGCATGTCCATTGTAAGCGCTGTATCGCCTGCGATATACACACATCCTTCGTCATTCCACAATACGAATCCGCCGGGGTTTCCGCCACCCGTACCGTCAGGGAGAGTGCTGCTGTGCACCGCGTTGACATACTTCACAGTGCCCCATTCAAATTCCTTTTGACCACCATGATTCATAGGATGACCTTCTACGCCCTGTTTACCAAACCACTCGACGATCTCGAAGTTCGAGACGATGGTCGCTCCGGTTCGATCGGCGATGGCCTTCACGTCGGCGACATGATCTGCATGACCATGCGTAATCAGTATCACATCTGCATCAAGGGTATTGATATCGATATGACTAGCCTGTGGATTAGGCGAAATAAAAGGATCGACGAGAATGGTGACATCCTTCGTTCGTATTTGCAGACTTGCGTGACCTAGATATCTGATGATCATGACTCTGATTTTGTGTCAACCTGACTTGAGCACAAATGTAATCAGGAATCAAAGATTGGAGTGCAGTATGGATGTGAAATTCAAAAAAGGGAAAGGCGCGTTCAGTTTTTAATGAATCGGAGTGATTTGACGACTGCATCATCTTGCAAAACACGCACAACATACGTGCCTGTGTGCCAACCGCTGACGTTGTGAGACCAGGTGTTTGATCCACCAGAGAGTCGAAAGGATTCTCCTTCGACGAGAATATTGCCCAGTATATCGTAAACGATCACTTTGCCAGTTGTACCACTTCCGGAAAGAGTGACATACAGGTCGCTGCTGGAAGGGTTGGGGTGTACCTTGACGGTGGCAGGCCTGTTTTGCAAACCAAAATCCACTTCGACTCCACGGATATCAGCCGTCAATACCCTGTGACCTTCAATAGATGCAATTGAGATGTCCATTGCATCATGTACATCAGACTCAGTGGCTATCTGGCCAATGACCATGAATGGAACACATAAAAACGCAAGTACAAGTAATCTCATGAACAACGATTATATTACGAATATAACACATTTATAAATTGTTGACACACATGCCGTTCTACTTTATTTAGAATAATTTTGATTCTCCCGCGGCAAGGCTGCTTGTATCGACAAGAATGTATGATATGCAACAAGAAAGAAGATTTTGACTTTGAAGGAATGTACATTTACACCCGCTCAAGCAAAGCTTTGGAGAAAAGTAATAATGGCAAAACAGCTTGTAATATTTAAGGATATAGGCCGGGTAGACTACCAGGAGGCGTGGGATTTACAGACTGTCCTGAATAAGGAGTTAATTACTTCAAAGCGATCCTCTGAAGACGGCATCGGGGTCATCCCGCATCAATTGCTCTTTTGCGAACATCCGGCAGTGTATACGCTGGGCAGGAGCGGTTCTGAGAATCATTTGATGATAGATAAAGCAGGATTGGAAGCTATCGATGCGAAGTATTACAAGATCAACAGGGGAGGAGATATCACGTTTCACGGGCCGGGTCAGGTAGTGGGGTATCCGATATTCGATCTCGATAGGTTTTTTACAGATGTGCACAAGTACGTACGCGCTCTGGAGGAAGTGGTCATCAGACTCTTGGCGAGCTACGATATTGAGGGCCACAGGATTAAAGAATACACGGGTGTATGGTTGTCCGATGACAATGTCGAATGGCGAAAGATCTGCGCGATAGGCGTGCATTTGAGTAGATGGGTGACAATGCATGGATTTGCGCTGAATGTAAATACTGATCTGAGTTACTTTTCTCACATTGTGCCTTGTGGGATTGATGCACCGAATACATCTGTTACCACGCTTCAGATCGAATTGGGCCGCGAGGTTTCAATAGCCGAGGTGAAGAGCAGACTTAAAGATATCTTCGCGGAAGTTTTTGATTTTGACTACACGAATTGATTTAAAAAACTGAATAATGAATAGTAAAACTGTTGCTTCTTCACGTACAGTCATGACAGAACTTGTCATGCCCAACGATACGAATCCACTTGGCGACCTGATGGGGGGCAACCTGATGCGCTGGATGGATATCGCTGCGGGCATTTGCGCAGCGCGACATTGTGAAGCGCATGCTGTAACGGCTTCGGTCGACCATGTTTCATTCAGACGACCTATCCACCTTGGCAATGTGCTCACGATTACAGCCAGTGTCACTTGTGCCTTTAATACTTCGATTGAAATTTTTATCAAGGTTGCCACAGGAAATGTCACACAGGGCGACATGCACGTCTCTAATCATGCGTACATGACTTTTGTAGCACTTGATCCATATACGCATAAGCCAAAAACAGTTCCCAAGGTCAAGCCGGAAACAGAGCAAGAGATCAAGCTTTGTGATGGAGCCGCACGCCGCCGTGAGTTACGGTTGATGCTGGCAGGACGAATGGAGGTGAAAGATGCCGTTGAGATTAAGGCCATGTTTTTGGAAACCGAAGATTAGCCATTGATGATCGCATCCAGATCACGCTCAAACTCTTTGACAAATGCATCATACTTGTCGGTGGCAGTTCCGTTATATCCGGTATGGATTTTAACGACACGATTTTCGCGGTCGAGAAAAAGTAACGTCGGATAGGAAATGATGCGATTGAGCATCGGTAATTTCTCGCTGGCTGCCGCTTTGTCATTTGTGCCGGCATAGAGTATTTCATAATCAATATCAAAATAATCTATGTAGCGCCTTATTGCTGAAATCGCTTTTTCCTTGCTTGTATTTCTCTCAAATGCCAGAGCAATTATCTCAAAATCCTTATCGGGATTATTCTTTCTGTAGTCCATTAAAAAGCCTGTTTCTTCCCTGCAGTTTGGACACCATGTGCCAAATATCTGTATGATTTTAGGCTTGCCCACATATTGTGGATCACTTAAAGTCACGATTTCACCGTCAAGGTTTGGGAATGCAAATTCAAACGTTTCATATCCCTCTTTCAAGTATGTCAGTTCGTAGGGGCTTTTCAATTCGAATGTAGAATCACGACTAGCCGTCCAATATGTTTTATGATGATTCCCGGATCGAAACACCCCACTCAATGTGCCATCATCAAAGTACTTTGCTTCAAATATAAATGCATGGGCACCATCAAAAACCGACAGATACAGTCGATCTCCTGACATTTTTCCTTCGAGATACCGATAGTCACCAGTCTCTGTCCTGAATGTGCCTGTGACCCTGCCATTTTCTTCCTGGACAAATTTTCCAATAGCGGGATATGGATTTGGCGATTGCACTTCAAACTGCGATGCCCATTCTCCACTGATATCTGTGACTGGCGGGTCTATCATGGTAAAGCGCTCAGTCTTGCCGTGTCTCGCCCGAAAAGGAATCTTATAATCTTGACCTCTGACCGGGACATAGTAATCACCCTCGATGGCATCCTCTTCATAACGCGCTATGATATAGGACCCATATACTGGAAATACAATGCGGATTGTATCCTTGCTGATACTGCGATCACGCCCAAAGTAGATTTCATCCACCAAAAGCCTTTCCTCTCCATTTACAAGTTCGATATGAAAGGAATCAGCCGTATCGTAAATGACCTCAAAATTAAAGGGGAGCATACCGTTATTCTTCTCATCAAATGCCTCCTGTCCAAGATCTTGCCCGGCAAGGTTTAATGTTGCACGCCACATACCGGGAGGAATTCCACTGAATTTATTCGGAGTTTCAATACAGCCTGACAAGCTGGAGACAACGGTGAGCAACACCATTGAAACAACGTAAATAAAACTGTCTTCCCTGCGAAAAATGCTCTTCAACATCTATGTTTTTTCACCTTTAAAATGATGATCTTTATATTTAAACAGGACATTAAAAGTGGTCAGACTGCCATATATCCTTGTCAGATATTGCTGAAGATTCACCTTCTCTTCGTCACTGAGATTCTTGCTGCTATTCACACGTTGTTCCATCACCCGAATGCGATCACGCACCATGACAATTTTATGAAAAAATATGTCAATCGGAATTTCTTTATCCTGAAGTGCATCATCAGCCGAACGCAAAATCATTGTGCCACCAACCCACTTATCACCCAATGGAATACTTTCTGAAATATCACTCCAGTGCTTTAAAATCTTGATTAGCGACTTCTCAGCGTTTGAAAATGTCACATCGTCCTCGGGTTCAATATCATCTATGATTTCCCAATCAGAATAATTTTTGGGAACAGTTTTTATTCCAAAAGTGATAAAACAGACGTCGTAGGCGATAGGGTGGAGGCGTATGACAACCCCCTGACCAAATGCAGGGTGATCGACTCTCGATCCAATCCCAAGTATGATTTGTTCAGACATAATTCACATTAAATTTAGGTTTGCGGAGGCTCGTAATTATCATCCCATTCTTTGACATGTGGGGGGCCGATCTTGTTGAGGCTCTTTCCCACAATGAGTGCCACGGTGGCGTCACCGGTGACATTGCAAATCGTTCTGACCATATCCAACGGACGGTCGATGGCAAAAATAAGGGCGAGTCCTGCTTCCGGTATACCAACTGTCCCCAATACGATCACGAGCATGATCATGCCGGCGCTGGGAACTGCTGCGGCGCCTATCGAGGCCAGAGTCGCTGTCACGACAATGGCCAGCTGATCCATGATTGTCAGGTCTATCCCAAAAGTCTGCGCAATAAACACGGCGGCAATTCCCTGGTAAAGGCTCGTTCCGTCCATGTTCACTGTTGCTCCAATTGGCAGCACAAAACTGGTTACTTCTTCATCTACACCCATGTGCTCTGACACTCTTTCCATGGTCACAGGCAGAGTTGCGGCACTACTGCTCGTGGAGAACGCAACGAGCTGGGCAGGGCTGATCCCTTTGAAAAAATCAATCCACTTAATCCCTGTGACAAGTCTGGCCAACAAAGGGTAAAACACCAAAATGAGAATTCCGAGCCCAAGCAATACGCTCAGTGCATACCACAATAAGGCCTGAAATAGATCCAGTGTTGGTGCTTCGACCACAAGAGCTGCCATCAGGGCAAACACACCGTACGGTGCTGTGATCATGATGAGGTCAATCATCTTCAGAACTACTTCATTAAAGCCATCAAAAAACCTCTTTACAGGTTTAGATTTTTCAGGTTTGACGAGAATAATCCCGATGGCAAAAAAGATGACGAAGAAGATGACCTGAAGCATATTGCCATTGTCAGCCAGTGCGTGAAAAATATTCCCGGGCACAAGGTCGACAAGCGGCTGGAGTGGTCCCTGTTGACTCTGCTGCTGAGCCATCTCGATCTTTGCAGTGGCATCATCGGCGTATCCGCTGAGTAATGCCTCGCGCGTTTCTTCGTTTACCGAAGCGCCCGGTTTGACAATATTAACGATAGCAAGGCCCAGCATGACGGCCAATACAGTCGTGAGCAGGTAGACACCAATTGTACGACCACCCATTCTCGACAACTGTGAAATATCCTTGAGGTCAGATATCCCTTTGATCAGTGACGCAACGATGAGTGGAACAGCAATCAGTTTTAGTGCATTTATAAAAATAGTCCCAAAGGGCTTGATCCAGTCGACTGTCAACTGTTTGAAACCAAAATTTGCGGCGAGAGCTCCGAATAGCACGCCCAGGCCCATGCCAATGAGGATTTTCCAGTGAAGTGACATTTTTTTCATAAAGTGCGAGAATAGTTAAAAATGAAAGATTCAAAACTATGAAAATAGCGGGATATCAGATTATGCATCATTTGGCTTCCTTAAAGTAGCTCTCACCATCTCTCGTTTACCGGGCGGACCTGGAAGTGACTCGACATCGCAACCCAGCTGTTTCAGGTTTCTCTTGAATTGTCCCTGTGCACAATAAGTAACCAGAACGCCACCGGGTGTCATTGTACCCACGATCCTGGAGAGCAACTCCAAAGTCCACAATTCACTTTGATCTCTCGGCCCGAAAGCATCATAGTAGATCAGGTCGTTGCCCGACGGCAGGGTGAGGTCTTCAACATTATCATTAAGGACCTTTAGAGAAAAATGGGCTTCAGTCAAGCCCGATGCTGCGTGCAAATGACGAAACACATTTTGTGTCGACGCAGCTTGTAGATATTCAGAATATACCAACTGTTCGATCATTGTATCGGGAAGCGGATTTGCTTCAATTCCCAAATACTCGACATCGAGGTGATATTTTTGTGTTTCAAGATAGGTGAGGAACGCATTCAGTCCGGTACCGAATCCAATTTCCAGGATTTTTAAACGAGATTTACCTTGGGCTGCAAGATATTTGAAGCCTGCCTCTATGAACACATGCCTGCTTTCAGTGACGGCTCCGTTGATACTGTGATATGTGGTTTCTCGTGTATTGTCAAGAATGGTTTGGGATCCATCACGTGTAAGTACTATTTCAAGATGATTGTGCATAGACTATCTTGGATGACAAGATAACAGTCTCTGTATTTGATCTACACTAAAACCGTCAGTGGAAATAAAAATAGTACAGCAATGTGAAAACAGTCAATTAGTGCCCAAAAGGCAACTGAACATTGATTGAGAAGTCAGAAGGACATCCGTATCCTTTATGACAAGAGCTCATCGAGAGTGTAGCCATGGCCAATAAAACTGCGAGAACAGCGATGCGAAATGATGGTTTTTTCATGTTGTGATTCCTTTGTAAGGCGGTGTAAAAGTACAAATTTCATTCATAACCGCGATCATCCAACGCTTACATCATATGACATATTATCTTCAAGCCAGAATATTCTGAATATTTTGACGTAATTGAGAAACATAAAAACCCGTCTTCCGGGAGATCTATGCGTGTACATTTTATAGCTGTTGGCGGTAGCATTATGCACAATCTTGCACTTGCCCTGAAGTACGCCGGTCATGAAGTGACAGGCTCAGATGATGAAATCTATGACCCCGCACGATCCAGACTGGAAAAGGGTGGGATATTACCATCTGAGATGGGTTGGGACCCTGATCGGATTAGTAATGATATCGATGCGGTGATACTCGGTATGCACGCCAGGCAAGACAATCCGGAGCTAGCCAGGGCCATCGAATTGGACATCCGGGTCTATTCCTTTCCCGAATTTGTAAGCGAGCAGTCCTCAGATAAGAAGCGCGTCGTAATAGCGGGGAGCCACGGTAAGACTTCCACGACAAGTATGATCATGCATGTGCTCAGGAACGCGAAAAGGGATTTTGATTATCTGGTCGGAGCTCAGTTGCCGGATTTCGAACTGATGGTACATCTGAGCGATGCCCCTGTCATCGTCATTGAAGGGGATGAATATCTCAGCTCACCGATCGACCGTCGTCCAAAGTTTTTTCACTACAAGCCACATATCACTGCGATCACCGGAGTGGCGTGGGATCATATGAATGTATTTCCAACCCTGGAGAATTACATCAGTCAGTTTGATCAGTATCTGGACAGCTTGCCTGATGATGCTGTGTGTTTTTACTACGAGAAGGACAAAGAGCTCAAGACCCTAGCCAGCAAGCATAGCAAAAGGCTGAATCTGAAGGGTTATAAAGCCGTTCCTCACTCTTATACACATTACGGTGCAGTCGTATCCGACAACGAAGGTGGCTCATATGTGATGCAAATATTCGGCTCACACAATTTTGAGAATATGCAAGCAGCCCGCCTGATCTGCAGCGAATTGGGAATCAAAGACCATGATTTTTTTAAAGCCATGAAAACATTTAAAGGCGCCTCCATGCGTCTTCAGGAAATACATGCATCCGACTCACTTACCGTTTTCAGAGATTTCGCACATGCTCCGTCAAAAGTACGGGCGACTGTCAGAGCAATCAGGGAGAGATTTCAGAAAGAGACCGTCACAGCAATCGTAGAGCTGCACACCTTCAGCTCACTGAACAAAGATTTTATCCCGCAGTACAAAGGGGCTCTGGACAGTGCCGATCATCGTTTTGTTTACTACAGTCCACACACCCTGGAAATCAAAAAATTACCCCCCGTGTCCAAAGAGGAAATATGTGATGCATTCGGCGGTGACGTAGAGGTCTTTACATCTATCGAGGATCTTGTCAAAGCCATTTCCACACCATACACCGGCATACATTTGTGGATGAGCTCCGGACGATTTGGGGATTTTGACGTACAGCAGATGTACAAAACCGATTAAAAGGACGGCGCTATTAATTCCTAAACCCCTCCACTCCTAAACTCCTTAACTCTTATATTTGTGGCACAAATATATACAGAGGATGAGCAGAATAATCACATTGCGTGACGCGCTGAATGAGGCGATGAGTGAAGAGATGCGGCTGGACGAGCGTGTTTTCCTGATGGGAGAGGAGGTTGCCCAGTACAACGGGGCGTACAAAGTGAGCCGGGGGATGCTCGATGAGTTTGGCCCAAGACGTGTCATCGATACGCCCATCACTGAATTGGGGTTTGCCGGAATCGGGGTTGGAGCTGCCATGAACGGCCTCAAACCGATTATTGAATTTATGACCTGGAATTTTGCAGTGCTGGCATTCGATCAGATCGTGAATAACGCCGCAAAGACGCTTTCGCAATCGGCCGGTCAGTTTTCATGCCCGATCGTATTTAGAGGGCCATCTGGCGCAGCTGGTCAATTGGGGCAGCAGCACTCTCAGACATTCGAGAGCTGGATGGCGAATACGCCTGGCCTCAAAGTGATTTCCTGTATCGACCCAAAAGATTCCAAAGGGCTCTTGAAGTCAGCGATTAGAGATAACGATCCTGTGTGCTTTATGGAGTCAGAATCATATTATGGACTCAAGGGAGATGTTCCCAAAGAGGATTACCTCACGCCAATTGGCAAGGCCGCAATACGAAGGGAAGGTACAGACGTCACACTCGTCTCATTCAATAAAATGGTGGAAGTCATCAAGAAAGCTGCCACTGAACTTGAAAAGGAAGGTATATCCGCAGAGGTGATCGATCTGCGTACGATAAAACCACTTGACATTGACACTTTGGTCCAATCCGTAAAGAAAACAAATCGCATCATTATCGTTGACGAATCATGGCCGTTTGCGGGCGTTTCTTCCGAGATCACTTATCAGATTCAAAAACACGCTTTTGACTATCTCGATGCACCTATCGTACGGCTCAACGCTGCAGATGTCTCGCTTGGATATGCACCGACATTAGTAGAGGAGTACTTGCCATCTGTTGAAAAAGTGATAACGGCGGTTAAGGAGGTTACCTATCACGGGGTATAAATCTACTTTCCAAAATACTCTTTCATCACTCTCTCCGCTTCTCTCCCCTGCGGCGAAAAAAAGACTTTTCTACTTGCGCGGTGATGCGATATTTTACCTACTGCCACCAGGGAGTCAATCCTCTTTTTACGATACGCCTGATAAGTACTGTAATCAGGGTACTTCCACGTGCTGTGAAACCACTTCCATATGAAAACACCAGCCAGCCAATCTTCATCCCAGCAAGACTCGAACAGGGCACGGTAACAATCAGCCTGCATATCATCACTTACTTCTATCGTGTTGTTATCTATCTGGCTTGGCCATAGCCAGGGTTCCGAAGCAGCTTTTACGTCATTGCGATAACCGACTTCAGTCAGGATGACTGGCCTCCCGAACTTTTGGGACACTTTCTTCATCTCCTCGATATGTGGCTTCCAGCCCAGTTTGATTTGCTCGAGCTGGGGTGCATGATCTTCTGCTAACGGGAAATATGCCTGGATTCCAATGTAGTCGACAGCATCCCACCATGTGATCGCTTCATATTCGAGGTAGAAATTTGCGGCATACGTCAACTTCCCCGGATAGACTTTTCGGATTTCCTTAATCAATGTCCGCCACTTGTCAGGAAACTCTACTGCCGGATGGAGCAATTCAGTACCAATACAGAGCATTTCAATATTACTCTCACGTGCAATGTTCGCATAGTGAAGTATGAATTTGCTGTAATTTTCAAACCAACGATCCCAATCTTCTGCACTTTCCATCTCGATGTCACCACGCCATTTGCCACCGGAGCGTCTCAACCATATATGGGGTTTTAATATGGATTTCAATCCTCTTTCACGTGCGAGTCGGGCCGTGTGTTCGATTCCGATATCACGTTCACCCCAATACCATCCACTACTTGCAAAATGCAGTTCAGGCGTATTGTAATGTGTTTGTAAACCAAAAGGTGTCTGCGAAATCCACTGTACATTATTCGCAACCAGATCGTCAAAATTATGTGTTGAGATGGAATCTCCACCGACCCAGCAAACACCTCGGATCTTGTTGTCAACCGAGGGTGTTTTCGGATCTCCATTCTCAGATGTGAGACCTGAAACAATAAGCAAAACCCCCAGAAAACTCAGGAGTCGTATTAAAAAATAGGAAAGAGGCTGTTTTGCCATGTCATGCAAACTACCATTTTGCACATGACAATGCAAAATTGATTTGCGCAAAGTGCCGTCTCTGTCGTCCAACACATGCGTCCTGAAGACGCATCACGTGACGGAACATCATCTAGACATTGAATCTGAAATGCATGACGTCGCCGTCCTTCACAACATATTCCTTGCCCTCAACAGCCATCTTGCCAGCTTCTTTCACAGCGCTCTCTGAGCCATATTCGATAAAGGTATTGTAGGAAATAACCTCGGCTCGAATAAACCCGTGTTCAAAGTCTGTGTGAATCTCACCTGCAGCCCCAGGGGCCTTTGTCCCTTCCCTGATCGTCCAGGCGCGAGCTTCCTTTGGACCCGCGGTGAAGTAAGTAATCAGGTTGAGTAATTTGTAGCTTGAGCGAATCAACCGGTTTACACCAGGCTCGTCAAGTCCCATTTCCTCTACAAATTCGAGACGCTCCTCGACTGTATCCAGTTCTGCAATATCCGCTTCGATACCTGCACTGATGAGGAGTATTTCCGAGTTTTCACGACTTACACTCTCTGTAAAGACATTGACGTACTGATTGCCGTCAAGAACTGCCTCCTCGTCCACATTGCACACGTATATGATGGGTTTTTGAGTCAGCAAGTACATGTCGCGGTACAATTCTTCCATCGCTTCCGGCACCTCAAATGCTCTAGCGGGCACATCGCCCTCAAGGTGTGCCAGCAGATTTTGGATAAACTCCAGCTGTGCCAGTTCTTCCTTTTTACCCGTTTTAGCCTGCTTTCTTGCTTTATCAAGAATTTTTTCGACCGTCTCTATATCTTTCAGAATGAGCTCCGTATCAACAATTTCCTTGTCTCTGACGGGATCCACACTGCCATCGACATGTACGACATTATCGTCATCAAAACAACGCACTACATGCAGGATGGCATCGACCTCTCGGATATTGCCCAAAAACTGGTTGCCAAGACCTTCTCCTTTGCTCGCTCCCTTGATCAGACCAGCGATGTCGAGAATCTCGACCGTCGTCGGAACCAATTTTTCTGATTGCGTCAATTCTGCCAATTTTTCCAAACGGGCATCAGGAACCGTAATCATACCGATATTGGGTTCCTTTGTTGCAAACGGGTAGTTGGCCGCAAGGGCCTTTGCATTCGTCAGGGCATTAAACAATGTTGATTTTCCAACGTTGGGTAATCCGACAATTCCACACTTAAGAGCCATGATATTTATTTTTTCAGCGCGCAAAGATAGACGCATCGGGAGAATTATAATTCAATTATTTTCAAATTACACCTTGCATGTGATATCAGCGTAAATTTAGATCGTGAACTACGTCGCACATTTGTTACTCACATACCCTCAGGAAGACATCAGCATTGGAAACCTGATGGGGGATATGCTCTCCAACAAAGAGGTCGCACTTTTACCTCAGGAGATGCGTAAGGGGGTGCAGATTCACAGAGCCATTGATCATCATACAGATAATCATGCCTCCATGCGTGAAGTAGTGAAGCTCTTGCGGCCACAACACCGCAAATATGCCCCTGTGGTTGCAGACATCTTGCTCGATCGTGTACTGGTCATCAACTGGCAGGCGTACAGCTCTGTCAGCTATGAGGTCTTCGAAGATTGGGTTTATCACACGATCAATTCTCACCTTGACGTGATTCCGGCCCAATTGCACAAGAGGCTCGGGAGTATGGTACACCATCGTTGGCTAAAGCAATATGCAAGTCTTGAGGGGATGCAATACGTTCTTGACAGAATGGATAGGAGGACTCAATTTCCGTCTGATTTTGGATCAGCGGTCAAAGATATTCCGCTGCATTATTCGGCAATGCAAAATGCCTTGAGTGTATTGTTTCCAGACTTGTCGAGCTTAGTACAGAAAATGTACTAGTGGTATTATATCATCGGACAAGTAGACAAGAATTGCGCACGTGGCAATCTGGCATTCCCGATTCAGAGTCAAACTGGCTTAACCCTCAAAGTGCAACGAGATCGTAAACGTTCTGGAGTTTAATGTTTCAAGAACTTTTGATCTTTCGAGCGCACCATTATATATCAGGATATTGCTCAGGCCCTGTGAGAACTTGATCTCAGGAGAAAAGATAAACAGAGGCAGGAAAAACTGGATACCTGCACCGATCTCAAAGGCAAAGTCATGGGGGCTAATTTTAATGAGATTTTGAGATTTTTCTTTGCGTACGCGAGAGTTACTAGCCACATCATACGTGTACTTTATTCCTGCAATGGCAAAAACCCGTTTGTCTTTATAAGGCGCTGATTTATACCGGACGTGAAAAGGCAGCTGAATAAATACCGATTCGATCGTCGTGGTGGATAGTGTCTTATCGATGTTGTTTTCATTAAACACGATACTCCGCTCTGCAAATGAGAATCCGGGTAAAAACCTGAAATCAAAGTTTTCTCCCATTTTCATGTTCGCAACCAGAGAAACATTAAATCCGGGTCCGGGCTTGGCTTCAGCAACAGCAAAGGTATCGTTGAGGATAAAATTCTTTGAATGATGGATTTGAAAATTCGATGAATTGAATCCCAGGGTAATACCAAAATAGATCGCTTTCTGCTGAAATGAGCGAAAATTATGGTTGCCTGTATGATCAATTTGTGCTTGTCCGATGAGGACAATACAAACCATCAGAGCCGTCAGTATTATTTTTCTGCAGTGTATATCGCACATATTCCTAAACTCAAAACCTTGAAACCGGCATTTTTAAAGCCATTCGTTGATAATACTGCAGTAAAACGATCATAATCGGGAAAAGCTTGCACAGACTCGTATAAGTAATGGTACGCGCGTTTATCCCCAGAGCCAAAACTCCCGACAAACGGAAGAATATGTTTGAAATAAAACTGAAACAATTGCTTGAATGGAAATGTACGCGGTTTCGTAAATTCCAGAACCACCAATCTCCCTCCGGGTTTCAGCACCCTGAAAATTTCACGCATTCCTCTGGGCAAGTCGCCAAAATTCCTCACTCCGAAAGCAACCGAAACGCTGTGAAAGCTGTGATCTTCAAAAGGTAGATCCTCAGAATCCCCAAGTGTAAAGTGTACTCTGCTGCTCAATCCTCTTTTTGCAGATTTTTTACGTGCCATCACGAGCATGTTTTCTGCGAGATCGAGACCGGTGACTTGTGCATCTTCAAATTGTCTGGCAATTTCGAATGCCAAATCGCCTGTCCCGGTTGCCACATCCAGCACTAGGGCCTCCTTTGGCACATCCAGCATCCCAATTGCAGTTTTGCGCCATCTCTTGTCCATTCCAGCAGACAAAAACATGTTGAGACTGTCATAATGCGGAGCAATGCGGTCAAACATGCGACGCACTTGCTCCTTCTTGGAATCCTCTTCCTTGCTATATGGTTTTACCTCGCTGGACACGGTCGTGATTTCGGCGGCAAAGATAGACTATTTGATCTTAAATAATACGCATCAAATCAGCGTCTTATGAATCACGAAAAGAGACCATATCAAGGACCATTTTACGCAAACAAATATGGAATAGTTGAATGTAAAATCGTCTGAAAATCGTATTTTTGCACGTCTTTTCAGAAACCTGAAATTATATGAGTGACAAACAGCGAATTGTCGAGATAAATATAGAGGAAGAAATGAAATCAGCGTACATCGATTATTCGATGTCGGTGATTGTTTCGCGTGCACTTCCCGACGTCCGCGATGGGCTAAAGCCTGTGCATCGACGTATCCTTTTTGCAATGCATGAGCTAGGTCTGACCCACAGTAAACCCACCAAGAAAAGTGCGCGTGTCGTGGGTGAAGTATTGGGTAAATATCACCCACACGGTGACAGTGCGGTATATGAGTCAATGATCCGGATGGGCCAGCCCTGGTCGCTGCGTAGCCCCCTGGTCGAAATACAGGGAAATAAAGGATCGATCGATGGTGACAGTCCTGCAGCAATGCGGTATACCGAAGCTCGTTTATCCCGTATTTCTGATGAGATGCTGGCCGATATCAAAAAAGATACTGTAGACTACCGGCTCAATTTTGACGATAGTCTGGAAGAGCCAACGGTCCTGCCTACACGAGCACCTATCCTGCTTATCAATGGTGCATCAGGTATTGCCGTGGGAATGGCCACCAATATGCTGCCTCACAATGTCACAGAGGTCGTAAATGGTGTGATCGCAACTGTGGACAATCCTGATATTACCGTCACGGAACTGATGGAGTGGGTCAAAGGTCCTGACTTTCCTACGGGGGGGATCATCCACGGTACTGCAGGAATAAAAGAGGCATTCGAAACAGGTCGGGGCAGAATCGTCCTGAGAGGCAAGGCTGAAATACAGGACCTGCCATCAGGTAGATCTGTCATCGTGTTTTCAGAGATCCCTTATCAGGTAAATAAGGCCACACTTCATATGAAGATTGTGGAATTGGCCAACTCTGAAAAGATAACAGGTATCTCAGAGGTGCGTGACGAATCTGACAGAGACGGATTGCGCCTCGTCATTGAGTTGAAGAGGGATGCGATAGCCCGTGTTGTATTGAGCAAGTTGTTTAAGTATACAGCTCTTCAGTCTTCATACGGAGTGAATAATGTGGCATTGCTGAAAGGCAGACCACTCCTTCTCAATATCAAGCAAATTATCGCTGCCTTTATTGAGTTTCGACTGGAAGTCATTGTGCGCCGGACAGAATTTGACCTGAGGAAAGCTAAGGCGAGAGCCCACATTCTTGAAGGTCTGTTAATTGCACTTGATAACCTGGATGCGGTCATCAAGTTGATTCGTGCCAGTAAAACTGTCGATGTGGCACAGGCCGGATTGATGAAGGAGTTTGAGCTAAGTGAGGTTCAGGCAAAAGCAATCCTTGAGATGCGTTTGCAAAGACTCACAGGGCTTGAGATCGATAAGGTACGTGCCGAATATGAGGAATTGCTCCAACACATCGCAAGCCTCAATTCAATTCTTGAGAGCGAGGAGATGAGACGGGATATTATTAAAGATGAACTCAGAGAGGTCAAAGCGAAATATGGAGATGAGCGTCGCACAGAAATTGTTGCTGCGGAAGGAGAAATAAGCATCGAAGATCTTATCCCGAATGAAGAAGTCGTTGTGACGATTTCACACCTCGCTTACGTCAAACGCACAAAGAGCGCCGAATACAAAACACAGAGCAGGGGAGGACGTGGATCCTTGGGAAGCAAAACGAGAGACGCAGACTTTATCGAGCACATATTTGTTGCGAATGCACACGATTACCTGTTATTATTTACGCAACAAGGCAGATGTCACTGGATACGGGTATATGAGATTCCTGAAACTTCCAAGACAGCATCGGGTCGGGTGATCCAAAATCTGATCGCGATACCAAAAGACGATAGCGTAAAGGCGTATATCGTTGTTAAAGACCTCAGTGACACCGAATTTCTCAATAGTCACTATATCATGTTTGGGACGACGCGTGGAGTCATTAAGAAAACTTCACTCGAAGCATTTTCCAGGCCAAGGACTAATGGTATCAATGCAATTACTATTCGCGAAGGTGATCAATTGATGGACGCGAGACTGACAAATGGGAACAATCAAATATTCCTTGCAAACAAGTCCGGTCTGGCCATAAGATTTGAAGAGTCACGTGTGCGTTCTATGGGTCGCAGCGCGGCTGGTGTGCGCGGTATGGCAATGAAAGATGAAAATGATCGTGTCATCGGTATGGTGTGCATTGATCCGGAAGATCAGGAGACGTCAATCCTGGTAGTTTCAGAATTTGGATCCGGAAAACGATCCAAAGTCGAAGATTACAGATTGACCAATCGCGGTGGTAAAGGCGTGAAGACAATCCAGATCACAGATAAAACGGGTGCATTAGTGGCTCTCAAAGCGGTAAGGGAAGAAGATGATCTGATGATTACCAACCGATCGGGAATTGTGATTCGTATGCCCGTGAGTGATATTCGCGTGATGGGTCGTGCGACACAAGGGGTACGCGTGATTAACTTGCAGAAAAAAGATTCTATAGCCGATGTGACAGTTGTGATCCGAGGCGATGAAGAGGATGAGGATATAGGGACAGAGGGTGACGAAGCAATCAATCCCGATGTGGACTTGAATCCCGATGCTGAAACAGATGCAACGGATGATAGTGGCAAAAACTTGGATACAGACGGAGAATCTGATGCAAATTCGGATGAAACATCTTAAATTTGTACTTGGGGAGTGGGTAAAGACCAGATTTAACGATTCCTTAAAGAGTTTTAACGGAATGCTATTGTGTATTTAGCGCTGCATTGCGTCTTATAAGTATGAATAAAAGCTTAATCAATATGAAATCACTAATTATCGCCGTCGTGGTACTGTTAATCGCGATGCCAGTCGTAGCTCAGGATGCTACCAAGGATATGAAAAAAGCCGCTCGATCGGCTGGAAGTTACCGCCTTGACCCTGAAGCAAACAAAGACAAACTGTACGAGGCACAGGAACTGATAGACGGGGCGATCAATGACCCGGAACTTGCCAGTTCGGTGAAGGCGTGGCAGACTTATGGTGAGGTATACACTGAAGTGATCAACAGTGAAGTACGTATACTGGCGATATCACAAGACACACCAATCGTGCATAGAGCGGCACCAACTAAATGTGTACAGGGCTTTACTAAAGCCTATACTCTTGCAGAAAAAGGATTCGAAAAGCGCGATGCATTAAAGGGATTGTCGGCAGTTCTGAACAATGTCAGTTACCTGGCAAGTATCATGCTGAGTGCTGGAGACTATCATGATTCATATGCCGCCTACACCGCCTTGATTGACGGGAATGACTTTCTCGTGGCAAATGGTGAGGCAAGTATCTACGAGAATCAAGAGGATTTTGAGCAACAAATATATTGGGGAGCTCTCGCTGCTTTTAGCGATGCCAACTACCCGGAAGCTGAGAAGCAGTTTGGCCGATTGTACAAGGTCGATTACGACAGCCCGGATATTTATTCAGCGATGTACGAAATCAAGAAGCAGCAGGGAGATGTCGAAGGTGCAGCGGTGATACTGTCGGAAGGCATGGCAAAATACCCTGAGGACAAAGGTCTGATGTTTGCCGAGATCAATGACGCACTTGCGAGAGGGGACCTCGAATCATTGGTCGGAAAACTGAAAGCAGCAATGGTGAGCGAGCCGGACAATATCACAATTCCTACCACACTTGGGAATGTGTATGACCAGATGTATCAAGAAGCAATTGCCGCTGAGGATTTTGAAGCCGCCGATATGTATTATGATGATGCCAAGATGTATTTCTCTAAAGCACTGGCGATGGATGACACGTACTTCGATGCAGTGTATATGATGGGAGCTGTAGAGTATAACAAAGCAGCTCAACTGGCTAAAGAATTAAATTTGCTCGCAGAGGATTATTCTAAAGAAGGCACTAAAAAGTATGATTTGAAGAAGGAGGAAATGATGAGTCAGTTCGATACAGCACTTCCATATTTTATCAAAGCTGAATCCATCAACGGCACAGATCGCAATACATTGATCGCATTGCGTGAAATCTATGCGCGTAAAGATCAGCTTGAAAAATCCAATATATATAAGGACAAGATTGAGGCCTTGCCGGCCAATGATTAATAATTTAGGTTGAGAATATAAATGAGGGCGCGTCGATTGATGCGCCCTTTTTTGTGAGATTATCTATTTTACACTTCGACGATAAGCAAGTGGATAGATTCTCCAATATTCTTGAACAGATAAGCAGGTGGGTAGGTGAGCGTGCCAAATGGCTCACAACTGCACTTGTGATACTGATATTCGTCGATGTTGTACTCCGTTATTTGTTTTCAATTACCAGTGCATGGGTGATCGAATTGGAGTGGCACTTATTTGCCCTGATTTTTATTCTCGGAGCCGCTTTTACTCTCGCTGAAGATCAGCACGTTCGGGTGGATGTCTTCTATACCCGTTTTTCACCACGAAGAAAAGCCTGGGTCAACCTTGTGGGGACAATTCTCTTCCTAATTCCGTGGTGCCTGATCGTGATTTACACATCGTACCATTATGCAGACAATTCCTTTGCAGTAAGAGAGATCTCGGCTGATCCAGGGGGTTTACCAGCGAGGTATGTGATCAAGTTTTCGGTTACTGTAGGATTTACGTTGCTTTTACTACAAGCACTTTCGCTTTGTCTGAAATCAATTGCGATCATTATAAAAAAGGAAGCGTAGATGGAGGTACTTGCGCTCATACTTTTCCTCTGTATCTTCTTGTTTATCCTGTTTGGATATCCTGTGGCATTCACGTTAGGTGGTATCTCTGCAATTGTCGGTTATTACGCCCTGGGCCCAAGTTTCTTCAATTTTCTTCCGTCGAGGATCATGGGCGTGATGAGCAATTACGTACTCATGGCCGTCCCGCTATTTGTCTACATGGGTATCATGCTCGAAAAATCAGGGTTGGCAGAAAGCCTGTTGGAGACCATGGCTATGCTATTTGGCAAGGTGAAGGGTGGGCTGGCCATTTCCGTGATGATCGTAGGAGCTTTATTGGCGGCTTCGACAGGTATCGTGGGTGCAACTGTAATCACGATGGGCCTGATCAGCTTGCCGACTATGTTAAAACGGAACTACAAGCCCGAGCTGGCTGCCGGGACAGTTGCATCTGCTGGAACACTCGGACAGATAATTCCTCCGTCAGTAGTCCTGGTGCTCCTGGGTAGTGTTTTGAATGTGAGCGTGGGTGAGTTGTTTAAGGCTGCACTCTTGCCCGGTGTCCTGCTCGTGGGTGTTTACATCATCTATATTCTCATTGCGGCCAAACTCAATCCCACAATCGCACCTGCTATCCCCAAGGAGGAAATTGATGCCTTTAAAGCGGACAATTTTATACGAAAAATGATCATTGCATTCTTACTTCCCCTCACATTGATCGTAGCGGTTCTTGGTTCGATTTTCGCGGGTATTGCCTCTCCGACTGAGGCCGCAGCCGTGGGCGCCGTCGGTGCTACTGTCCTCACGATCGCTCAAGGCAAATTCTCACTGAAAATCCTCAAAGATGTGATGCGCGGAACGACGTACCTGACGACCATGGTGTTTCTGATCTTGCTGGGTGCCACAACCTTCGCCCTGGTCTTCAGAGGTCTTGGCGGAGATACTTATCTCGTTGAGCTTATTGAGGCTGCGCAAATGTCTCCAACTGTCTTTCTCCTGATCGTGATGTTGGTCGTTTTCATTGCGGGTTTCTTTATAGACTTTATAGAGATCATCTTTATTATCGTCCCCGTTGTCGCGCCAATATTTGTGAACTATGGCATGGATCTGGTTTGGATAGGAGTGCTGCTCGCGCTGAATCTTCAATCCTCTTTTCTATCTCCTCCTTTCGGGTTTTCTCTTTTTTATCTGAAGGGAGTGGCGCCGCCGCAGATTACGACTGCGCATATCTATCGTGGGATAGTGCCGTTTTTGATCATTCAGTTGTTCTTTCTGGCACTGGTGCTTTTTGTGCCGAAGCTTGTGTTTATGTTTTAGGTGTTATTGTTTCGTGAGAAAAGAGAGGGGACAATTGACAGAGTGTGTAATCACCTAATAGGTGTCAGGCTGTGCATTATGTCCTGCTTTTAATGTGATACAGAAGAGGTATGTTCAAAGGACTCCTTTGGAGATGTATGATGTATGATATCTGATGTCTGATCTTTGAATTCCGAGGAGGCATTTTTATAATCAAAAATCATATTTCAGATATCATACATCAGATATCGATCATAAAACCAGTAGATGTGATTCTCAGAATCACAACGCACTGTAAAACTTCTTTTCGGATACAGCCGCCCATCCACCTATCTTCTTCTGAAAAGAACTCAGGCTTTCATAGACCTTTCTACTCATCGCATCACCTTCAACCAGCTCGTCAATCACCTCTTTCGAAATAGTACGTAACTCTGCAATGACATCATCCGGAAAACTCAGGACCTCGACATCAGCTTCATTCCTGATTTTTTGGAGGTATTCTGCATTCTGTGCTTCAAACTCGGATAGCATCCAGATATTGAGACGGGCAGCAGCCGTTTTGACGATCACCTGCAAATGCTTTGGTAATTGCTCGAATTTGTGTTTGTTCACAAAGATCTCGAGAGTTGTCCCTGGTTCATGCCATCCCGGATAATAGTAATAGTCAGCTATCTGGTGAAACCCCATCAGGTAATCGTGATATGGTCCTATCCACTCTGTCGCGTCGATGACTCCGCGTTCCAGGTTGGTATAAATTTCACTACCTGCAGACAAGACAGCTGTGCCACCGGCACGAACAAGTACTTTGCCACCGAGTCCGGGTATACGCATCTTTAGACCCTTGAGGTCATGGATGCTGTTTATTTTTCGATTAAACCATCCACCCATCTGCACACCGGTATTGCCACCCGGCATGGGGATCACATTGAAAGGGGCATAGACTTCTTCCCATAATTCGATCCCGCCTCCGCAGTAGAGCCATGCATTCATCTGTTGTGCATTCAGCCCAAAGGGGATTGAGGCAAAAAACTGGGTAGCAGCAGCCTTTCCGGCCCAATAGTATGAGGCACCGCTCCCTATCTCTGCCGTGCCGCTACTAACGGCATCAAAAGCCTCCAGTGCGGGAATCAGCTCACCACCACCGTAGACCTTGATTTTTAACTGGCCTGCAGACATATTGTCGACCCATTGGGCAAACATCTTCAGTCCCTCCGCTAAAACAGGAAGGTTGGGCGGCCATGTCGTTACCATATTCCAACGAAACTTCTTTCCGGTATTTACTGCCGGACCACTATTACTCTCATCTGTGGTTCTTGAACAGGAATTGAGCGCAAGACCGACACCGACGGCACCAATAGCAGATGCGCGTAGAAATTTACTTCTGGAAATTGATGACCTTTCGTTGTCCTTCATGAATGTATTCTTTCTTGTTGTGGAGCCCATATTGACACGTGCAAATCCTATCTTCGCATCGCATTTAAAATAATATGTAAAATACAAATATGAAAGAGGCTGAAGCATTAAACGGGGTATCCAAATTTCACAATACATTCGATCTCCCGGTTTTACAGGAACCGATCATCCCATCAGCAGACAGATGTCGCCTGCGGATCAATTTGCTTCAGGAAGAACTTGACGAGCTGAAGGCCGCGATTGATGACAATGATCTCGTGGAAGTTGCAGATGCTTTGTGTGATATACAATACGTCCTTTCGGGTGCGATTCTCGAGTTTGGTCTGGGAAGACGGTTTGCAGGATTGTTTGGGGAAGTGCAGCGCTCAAACATGAGCAAGGTATGTGAGACGAGGGAGGTGGCAGAGGCCACTTTGACGCACTATCAGGAAAATAAGAATACCGAAGGCTATATTGTCGAACGCGATGGTGAATATCTCGTCTACCGCAAATCCGATAATAAGGTATTGAAGTCAGTCAATTATTCTCCAGCAGATCTTGCCGGAATGTTAGCTGAACAAGCTCCAATATAGCCTTCGGTATCTTAAAAAATGATGCTCGCGGGGCCAGTAGCTACAGCCCCATTATGATATCTTTTATTTCCTCAAATGTCATCTTGACCGGTTCCATATTTTCAAGGTGATCTACCTCGATCACAGTTTCAACAAGGTCAAAATAATAACAGTCTTCGCCGAGCTCGGAGATAACAACGAACTTTACGGGAGCACCAATGGGTACACCGACCTTGATATAGTTTGTGTAGTAATTGCAAAACAACATTTCGTCTGGATTGCCTGGCAGCCGAATGATGCCATTGAAGTCATCAAAAATCAGGTATACAACAGAATTTGTATTGCCAAAACTGTCAGGCAATGCCACGCAGGCATCAGTAATTTCATCTTCCGCCAATTCCATAAATAGATCAATATTGATCCAATTGAGACTATCACTCCAGCAATCGTAACCAAATCCATCTAGAATATCTCCGCCACCATTGGTAGAATCAAGCTGTATGGTCCATTCACTGACACGTACATTATCCCACGTACTTGGGTCGTCATCTGCATCGTCCCAGGTTTCGCCCATCTCACCCGTCACCGGATCAACTTGCGTGTCCGTGGTATACCACAGTTCCATGCGATCTTTCGGGTTGGAATCGACTACGCGAAATCGCACCTGTTTTCCAGGCTCTAATTCCAGTTTTTGACCATTCTGACTCACACTTAAATGAAATTCTCCACCGGATTGTAGTAAATTCCCATGGCTCTCGGTCTGAATTCCCATCAGCAGTATTTCACCGGGAGTGCGCAATTCAATAATATCCACATCAATGACGCCCGTAACACTCGCGCCAGTAACCGGATTAATAAATCCAGCTGGGGGAATATCAATAATAGTTTCATGCTTTGTCACAATCATGAATCCCCAATCAGCATAGCCGCTAAAAGTTTCGGTGAATTCACTCTCGTCAATCGCGTCGAAAAAATTGCCAATATCACCGACAAGTTCATTGCCTCCGGGATCTGTAACCAGATCCGGCACAAACTCGTCAATGTCATCTGCACATCCCCAAAGCCCCAACGACAGCAGGAATAATCCAATTTTCAACAGTTTCATAAAAAATGATTTAATAAACAATAAATAATAGATGTAATAGGCATTGTAAAGTGCCTGAATTCTTTATTTGTCCTACAGTTTAAGCCTCACTCCAATGGACAATCCAATATTAGTTTGCTTCTGATCGACAGGGTAGGAGTCGAGTGTGATACTCTTCAATCGGTACTGAAAGTGCGGCTCTACAAAAGCCCAGAGGTTATTTCCAATACGCTTTGAGGCATAGAATCCGGCATAAATACTCATGCCGATTTTGTCCTTGAAAACCGGGTGGTAATCCATGGCAGACTCGTCGGAAAATGATCCGACAAGGCCTGTTGCCGGATCGATCATATCGCCCTTGGTATTGAATGCAATATTAAAAACCGGTCCTGCCTGTATGCCGAGATCCCAGTTTCCATTATCTATTCGATATCCAATGAGTAGTGGAATATCGATAGCGTGATATCTGTTTTGTGTTTGCTTGGTGCGTGTTCCCGTTTCCAATGTGGTGTCAAAACCAATCGGGTTGCCATTAGAATCAAAAATTGTTTCAATGATTATTCGTTCATACCGTGACACGTCCTTAAACACTTCGTTTACGAGCGTATAATGTACACCTGCACGGCCTGTCAACCCGGATGAATGTTCATATCCAACTCTCAGTCCCGCATGCCATGACAATTGCGAGCTTTCAGTAGAATCACGTGCACTGATATAATCGTCCACATTTTCACCCTTGGAACTCAGGTTTTTCAACGAGAATGAAGGACCAGTATAAACTTCCAAAAGGAAACGCCCCGCAGATTTTTTATCAAAAGCGTAGCAGTCTGTCACTTTCAATCCGATCTCTGTTTCATAGGTAACTCCAGTATTGAGCGGATCGATCGGAGCAATTCCAATTCCATCATGCCGCTCAGTGCTCTCATTATCATGCATCTCCAAACCGGATAATGGATTGGTCTCCAATACGTCAGCCCCTGTCTCTAAATCTCCTGCATCTGCCGGTAAATTGGCGGCAGTACTTGATTGTTGCGACGACTTATTGTCTACATCATATGTCGGCTCTGCTTGAATACTCGGGCTTACCTCGGATGCTACAGCAGCGAGGCCCGATGATTTAACTGATGTTGAATTTGCAGTTGCAAGTTCGTTGCTGGTTGTTATCGATTCGGCCTCAGGATCATTTTCTTCAGATGAAGTGTTAGCGTTTGCAGTTTCAGTCGCTTCCTGCTCTTTCGTTAAATCATTCGTCTCATTCAAGTCCGGTGTCAATGCAAGCGCCTGTTGAACATTTGAACCTTCAGGAGGCGTAGATTCATTATTCTGTGTACTGCTGTCAGGCCATAGCACAAGTGCCATGATGATTGCCACGACGAGAGCAGAACCAATAAGCCAATAGGGAATAGCTCTTCCCGAATTCTTTGGTGCAGGCAAATTCGCCTGAATTGCCTCCCAGGTCCCGGCAGGTACTGCGGCCGAGTTTCCCTTTAGTCCTTTTTTAAATGCGCGATCCAGGGGATGCGTTCTCATATCAGTATTTTTTGCAGATCAGCGACCTGAGTTTGTAACATATTGCGCGCCTTTACAAGTTGTGAGCGCGAAGTACTTTCCTTTATTCCGAGTTTTTCAGCAATCTCTTTGTGGCTGAAACCCTCAATGGCATACATATTAAACACGGTGCGGTACCCGTCCGGCAAGCTTTGAACCAATCTGAGTAGTTCTCTCTCACCAAGTTCACTCAGGGCGGTAGCATCCACTTTATGGGAGTAGGCATGATCTATTGCTACATTTCCATTGTGCTTTCGCATGCGGTGATAATACTTGATGGCTGTATGGACGAAAATGCGTCGTGCCCAGCCTTCAAATGAACCCTTTCCTTTGAATGAGTCAAGATTTCCAAACAACCGGATAAATCCCTCTTGAAGCATGTCTTGTGCTTCAACCTGATCACATGCATACCGCAGACACACATAGTACATCTTGCCCGAAAAATGATCGAACATTTCCTTCTGTGCTTGTGGATTGCCTGCCAGACATTTCTTGATCAGAGTTTGATAGTCCAAATATCCCTTTGTTTCTTGACTAAATAGACCTGAGGCTATAACGATTCGCTGCCTGAGATGTTATAAGACTTCAAATTAGCGCGATTCTTCACTTACCACGCTTTTTCATTTTGCCTAACTGAGCAGCCACATTACGACCACAACTCAGTAATCCCTTCGACTCACTGAGTGCAAAACCGTCGGCTACTGAAAGTACCTCATCACACAATTCCGGATATTTTTCGGCGATCCTTGCAAGGACTCTCAATGCAAATGCGCGTACTGCAATATCTTCTTTTGTTGAATTGGAGAATGCCCAGCAAAGATCATAAGCGGAGCCTTCAACAACTTCAGGTATTGTACACTTCTGCATCACGCGCACCACATTCCGTTTTACCGCAACATGAGGCGGATTATTTTTAGCGTAGTCAATAAATCTGGCGAGATAAGGAACAACGATGTCAGGATAGTTATCAGCACAATGGCTGATGATCCAGCCGGAACGTTGCACGATACGGACATCTTCATCGAAAAAAAGGTCTACCAATTCTTCGAAGCGCTTTAGGTCGTTGCCTATGTACGCAGAAACAAGAACGGCCTGGGATTTGGAGTGCTTTCTAAGAATTTCCTCTCGTATATGCATCATCAAGCAGTTTAGAAACAAGTTCAGGCACGCCTGTCCCCGCGTTTTCAGGAATAATGGTCAGACCTGGTCTGTTTGTGAGTTCATGATTGACAGAAGGCTGGGGGTCTATGTAGTAGACATCACAGTCTTGTTGTGCATATCCGATGAGTCCGGCAGCCGGATACACTTGCATTGATGTACCGATGATAATGGCGATATCTGCATCGTATACGAGGACTGCCGCTCGCTCCAAAGCCGGAACAGCCTCCCCAAACCACACGATATCTGGCCGAAGCTGTGCTCCCCGGTCACACAGGTCACCAGGATTTAGATCCCCTGGCCAGTGATATGTCAACTCCGGGTACTCTGTACTTCTCGCTTTGAGCAATTCGCCATGCAGATGCAGGATATTTGCACTGCCGGCACGTTCATGCAGGTCATCCACATTTTGAGTCACAATGTGCACCTCAAATTTTGCCTCCAAAAGCTTCAGGGCCACATGACCAGGATTGGGACGCACATCAAGTAGCTGTCTCCTTCGCTGATTATAAAAATCAAGAACCAGCTCTCGATTGGCATCCCATCCCTCTGGCGAAGCGACTTCCATCACATCGTGTCCTTCCCACAAGCCACCTGCTCCTCTGAATGTGTTGATCCCACTTTCGGCACTCATGCCCGCACCTGTCAATACGACGATCTTTCTCATTCTCCTTGAATATTTTTGATGGCCTCACCGATATAGTCGATGATATCGCTGGCCAATAGGGCAGAACTCCCTGTTTTCACAACAGCCAGGTCACCTGCCAATCCGTGTAGATATACGCCAGCCAAAGCTGCGTGCTCAGCTTGCAGTCCTTGTGCAAGAAGTCCTGTGATGATGCCAGCCAGCACATCGCCACTGCCGGCAGTCGCCATACCCGGATTTCCGGTAGGATTGAATACAATTCTACCGTCTTCGGTTCCAATCGCTGTATGGGCTCCTTTTAATATAATAGTGACTTTAAGTTTTTTTGCAGCCTCTTTCAGTTTTTCAAGTCTCTCAAAATGATTCTGTGATGCACCAAATAATCGTGAGAACTCCTTGAAATGCGGTGTGAGAATGGAATGTGGAGGTAGTTTGTCCATAAGCTCAGGATATCGCGCCATTGCATTCAAGCCGTCTGCATCGATCACAAGGGGGGCTGATGCAGCTGAGAATATCGAAGAAATCCCTTTGGCTATGCCTTCATACTGTCCAAGCCCACAACCTAATCCGATAGCTGTATATGATTCCAGAGACTGCACGCGCGAAAAATTGAAGTCATGCTGATCAGAAGAGACCATTGCCTCAGGAACGGCAATCTGAAGGATTGAGTCGGCCATGCGTGGCACATGGACAGTCAGCAATCCAATGCCACTGCGCAGGGCAGCTCTCGCGGACAATATCGCTGCACCCATTTTACCATAACTCCCCATGACCAACAAGGCATGCCCGAATTTGCCCTTGTGATCGAATTTCTTTCTCTCTGGCAACAGAGCGGCTATTTCACGAGATTCCATGAGCTTCAAATCTGCTGACATCCTTTGCAGTGCATCACGATCCAGTCCGATATCCAGAACGACCCACTCGCCAATCAAGTCCTGATTTTCCGGAGCGAAGAAGGCCAGTTTTGGTGTTTGAAACGTCAACGTGAAATCCGCATGTACGGCTGTACCTGTCGTAGCTTGTCCTGCAAACACGCCTGACGGCATATCAATAGCGACAACGATGTTGAATAACGAAGAGAGCACATCAGCCAGATGCGCCCAGTGATCAGTCAAAGGGCGATTTAAGCCATAACCAAACAAGGCATCTATCACAATATCACCGCGCTTAGTAGCTGAAGCCTCAAAGCCTTCAAGAGGAACAGGTACGATTCCAGCTTCATCCAGTCGATGATAATTGGTGATGTAATCGGTCGTCGCTTGATCAAGATTGTCAGCATAGACTGTGACTGATCGACCTGTCTTCGCCAACATCCGGCTGATGGCGAGTCCGTCACCACCATTATTTCCCGGACCACAGACCACGATATACGCATTTGCTGTATCGAAATGATCAAGAATCCAGTCCACACAAGCCATTGCGGCTCTTTCCATCAAATTAATTGAGGAGATCGGCTCATTTTCGATCGTATACTGATCGAGTTTTTGCAATTGTTCTACAGAAAGAATTTTCACACCTGAAGATTATAAAAATTTGTTACATAAAAGTCGTTGACTATCTGCGGTTAATGTTGTAGATTATACAATTCATGCCTAAGGCAAAATATTGCTTTGACAACCATTGTACTAAAATAGTGAATAAGAGTATTTGTTGATTCAATTTATTTTTATGTAATTTGATTTTTATAAGTCCTTAGAGAGTAGAAATTTTTTAATCCCAGTTGAACATTTCTTACGACCCAGGGCTGTCCTTGCCCCGGTATTGCATTATTCAACTGATAGGAACAACGCTATGAAGTTTCGTAAAAACCCGTATGGTTTTTGCATACAAGTAAGTTGGATACATCATGAAATGCGATGTTTAGCATAATTAATTAATAGACAGTGATTTATACATAACCGTCTTGATTCATTTAAGCAGGGTTTATGCAAAAAATATTACTAAAGTGCGGGGTTCTGGTTTTGTTCTTGCTTTTTTTTACAAAAAGTGACGCGCAGGATTTGCACTTTTCACAATTCCAGAATTCACCGCTCAATCACAATCCCGGATTGACAGGCATCTTCAATGGCGACAAAAGATTTATTGCCAATTATCGACGGCAATGGTTTGATGTGCCTGTTGATTATATGACCTTTTCAGGTAGTTATGATATGAAGTTCCGTCGCGATGGCGCAAAGAGCTTTTGGAGCGCCGGAGCGTTGTTTAATTATGATCAGGCAGGAGATGCGCGTCTTGCTACTGCATTTCTGGGCCTGAATGGCTCATACACGTTCGGATTTACACCCGGTGTGTTACTCACAGCCGGTGTACAACTTGGTGGAGGGCAAAAATCATTGCGCACCGGGGACCTGACATGGGGAAATCAATGGAATGGAAGCAACTTTGATCCTACTCGTGATCCACGGGAGCCGAATCTTGTTGATAGCAAGTTCTATTTTGACTTGGGGGGAGGACTCAACCTGAGGCTTCAAAGTTCCAATAGAACACATGTTGACATCGGAGTTGGTGCTTTTCACCTAAACAAGCCAAATAGTACATTTTACAACGATGCTTCAGTCGAATTGCCGATTAGAGCTGCAATACATGCGATTGGAAGCGTTCAGCTATTGTCATTTCTTGATTTGAAGGTCAATGGGCTGTACCAGACTTCCGGACCATTTGAGGAAATCGTGGTGAGTGCGCTACTCAATTTTCATATTAGTCAGAAACGTGCGCGTGAAGTACAGTTTGCCGTAGGAGCAGCCGTGCGGATTGACGACTCCATCATACCAATGGTAGAATTTCTGTACGACGGTTGGCGGGTAGCTTTTAGTTACGACATCAACACATCGATTTTCGAA